>Ga0207416_1000044_pt1 | contig 232776 bp, 215 predicted proteins | sample PaiPotPPM11metaG_FD_184107 | JGI IMG/M metagenome (GOLD analysis project Ga0207416, IMG submission 184107) | Iron sulfur acid spring bacterial and archeal communities from Banff, Canada, to study Microbial Dark Matter (Phase II) - Paint Pots PPM... ... | reverse complement strand
TCCTCACCAGGAGTTTCAGGTCCGCCGCCATCCGATGGAAAAGACCCTTGCCGCCGCGGGGTCTCGGTAACAGTATTTATGACAAGACGATACCCTCTCTGGTAACACCTATTTATGGCTTGACAGGGGACGCCTCGGCATCCCAGCGCCGCGGCAGCGCCGCGCGTTCCCAGGCCCGCGGGCGGCTCGCTTCAGGGAGACGGCAGGGTCACCGCCGGCGGTGCCTGAGCCGGCGCCGCGGCCTCGAAGTACGGACGCGGGTGGAAACCACCGGCGGCGGCAACGGCCGAGGCCGGGAACTCCAGCACGAGGGTGTCGTATGCCCGGACGCGGTCGTTGTAGCGCCGCCGCTCTACGGCCACCCGATTTTCAGTCCCAGCGAGCTCGTCCATGAGACGGGTCACGGTGTCGGTGCTGCGCAGCGATGGGGACGCCTCGATCACCGCCACGAGGCGCCCGAGCGGCCGTTCGAGCGCCGCCGCGGCGCGCACGCGCCCGGGAGATCCCGGAGGCGCGGCAAGGTAGGCTGCGCGCGCGTAGGCGATCGCATCAAGAACGGTTCGCTCTTGCGCAAGCACGGCCCGGACCGCCGTGACGAGCTCCGGGATCAGATTCACCCGGCGCTGGTACTGGATCTCGACCTGCGCCCACTGGGCGTCCACGGCAAGGCGGGCCTGCACCAGACGGTTGTACGTCGACCCCGCCCATGCGGCGGCGGCGAGCACCGCCAGCCCCACGAGCAGAAGCGCGGGGCGGCTACCGCGCACCGGCGCCCGCGCGCACCAGGTGGCCGAGCGCCTCCGCCCCGCGCAGCAGTCCTTCACCGTACCGCCCCAACCGGAACTGCGGCGCGATCGCGCCGTCGATGATCTTCTGCGCCGCGTCCGGCGTCACGGCTGCCGCGAGGCCTCGGCCCACCTCGATCCGGACGATCCGGCGATCGATGACCACCAGAATCAGGATGCCGTTGTCGTGGCCGCGCTTGCCGACGCCCACGTGGTTGAAGTAGGAGGTCGCGAACGCTCCCACGTCGTCCACGTGCGGGACGAGGAGGATGGCGATCTCCACCCCGGTCTCCCGCTCTATCGTCTCGGTGATCTGTCGGAGGCGGACCTTTTCCGCAAGGGTGAGCAGCCGGTGCGCGCGGGTCGCCATTTACCAGCTGCCCGAGGCGCCGGCGCCGCCCGAGAGCCCGCCGCCGAAGCCGCCAAACCCGCCGCCGCCGGAGAAGCCGCCTGTCCCCCAGCCGCCGCCGAGCCAGATGGGACCGGGCACGCCGGCGCCTTCGCGGTTGACGTGCTTCTCTTGATAGCCGCAGGCGGGACAGACCCACGCCTGGGACGTGTGGCCGCCGGCGAGGCCGGTGCGCAGCTCGGACGGGCGCAACGCCGCGCCGCACCGTGGACACCGGCGTGGCCGCGACCTCGAGAGAACGAGCGAAAGCCCGACGAACGCCAGGAACATGACAATCGGCACGAGGCCGATCCCGCCCGACGTGGCCCTCGGGGCGCGGACCGGCCCCGGCGGCGCAGCGGCCGACGGACCTCCCGAGGCGGTGCCCCCCGCACCGATCAGCCGGACGAGCGCGTCGACCGCGGCCTCCAGGCCATCGGCGTAGCGGCCGGCCTGGAACGCGGGCGCGATGATCTGGCGGATGATCGCGCCGGCGTCGGCGTCCGTGATCTTGCCCTCGAGCCCATACCCGATCTCGATCCGCACCTGGCGCTCCTTGAGCGCCACCAAGAGCAGGAGGCCGTTGTCCTTGCCCCGGCGGCCGACTTTCCACGCTTCCTCGAGCCGGACCGCGAACTCGTTGATCGGGACGCCTCCGAGATCGGGAAAGATCGCTACCGCGATCTGGTTTCCCGTCGTCCGGTCGTACGCTGCGAGCCGCGCCTCGAGCGCCGCGTGCGCCGACGGGTCCAGAAGGCGCGCGAAATCGCCGACGTAGCCGGCAGGACGGGGAAACGTGGGGGCCGCCGGCGCCGCCGCGGCGCTCATGACCACTCCGGCGAAGGCGATGGCGGCTGCGGCCCAGACCAACCGCAGGGAGATGGACGACCGCAGGCCGTGACCGCTCAGGGGGTCGGCACCGTCAGATTGACTCGGGGCGCCTGCTCTGCGCCCGGTTGAGCTTGGAAGTACGGACGCGCATGGAACCCCATGCTGCCCGCAATGAGTGCGGTCGGAAACGTCTGCACCATCGTATCGTACGCCTGCACCGCGGCGTTGTACCCGCGGCGCGCGTAGGCGACCTGATTCTCGGTCGACGCCAGCTCCCGCATCAGCGACTGCACCGTCTCGCTGCTGCGGAGGACCGGGTAGTTTTCGACGATGACAAGCAGGCGCGCGAGCGCGCTCTCGACCTGGTTCGCCGCATCGACCCGCGCCGGCGTGCCCGGCGCCGTGCCCGCGTACAGGGTCCGCGCGTGGGCGAGCGCAAAGAAGACCGACCGCTCCTGCGCCTGCACCGACCGCGCCGCCTCCACGAGGTTCGGGATCAGATCAAACCGTCGCTGGAGTTGAGTCTCCACGTCGGCCTGCGCGGCATTGACCTGCTGATTGGCCTGGACGAGGCGGTTGTACGTGCCCGCGAACGATGAATAGACGATCACGACGCCCAGCACGATCACCAGAATGATCACCAGAGGACCCCGCATACGGTCTCCTCTCCGAGGGCAGAATAAATGGGCCGGGTCGGTGACCTGGCCCTGTCAATTCATAGTATAACGCGCCGGGTCAACTTCGACGCGGAGGACCGCCCAACGGAACGGGCCCGCGCGGCGCGCGCGCGCGCCGAACGGGCCCGCGAAGCGCGAACACGTATCGACCGATCTTAGGCGGCTGCCTCGAGGCGGGCCGAGCGGCGATCCAGCCCCACCCGCGCGTCCAGCTTCGTCCGGAGGACCTCGAGTGCCCGGTCGAGCTGGCTGTCGTGGCCAATTTTCAGCGACTCAGTCGTCAGCGTCTCCGAGACATCGGGGGTGACACCCTGCCCCTCAAGACGGATCCCCTTGCCGCTTGTCACGCGCGCGACCGTCACGCTCATCCCGGCCCCTTGGGGAAGATCCACCGTGATGCCGATCTCCACCGCGCCCGCCGTTTTTATCCCCGTAATGACCGCGCGCGACTGCTCCTGGAGCGCCGCAGAGAGCAGCTCCGCGGCCGATCCCGTGTCCCCATCCACAAGCACCACGATCGGGATCGACGCCGGCACGATCGGTGGGCCCGACGTCTCAAGCAACACCTGCCGCCCGCCTCGCGTGCGCATCTGGAGGAACGGCGAGCTGCGCGGCAGGAGAGCGTCGGCGACGTTCCGGAGCTCCTGAACGAGGCCGCCGGGATTGCCGCGCAGATCCAGCATCAGCGCGCGCATTCCGTCTCGCCGCAGGGTGAAGACCGCGTCCCGGAACGCGCTGCCGGCCCCGGGGAGGAACTCATAGAGTCGAAGATAGCCGATGTCCCCCTCGAGCATCTTGCTCGCGACGCTGGGGATTTTGATCGGGCCGCGCACGATCGGGACGTCCACGGGCTGCGCGGCCCCCGGGCGCCCGAGGGTGAGAACCACCTGCGTAGCGGCCGGACCCCGGATCATTCCGCTGACCTCATCCTCCTTGAGCCCGGCGGTGACCTTGCCGTTGACCGCGAGCACCCGGTCGAACGCCCGGATCCCGGCCGCTTCAGCCGGGCCGCCGGGATACACTTCACTGATGTAGAACTGGTCGTCCCGGAATAACAGGACGATCCCGATCCCGGTGAACGCCACCTGTCCGTTCTCCCGCCGCTTCTCCTCCTGGTAGATGTCAGGGGCGATAAATCCGGTGTGGGAGTCGTGCAGGCTCTCGAGCATCCCCGCCGCCGCCGCGAATGCCAGCTCGGTGGCCGAGTGGCGGCCCGCGGTCTGGCTCAGGATCTCGTTAAACCGCTGCGTGAACACCGCCGCCGCCTGCTGCTGCGATGCGCCGTCCGGGATCGGGCCACCGAACGCCCCGACGCCGGCCAGCTTGCGGACGCTGTCGAGGCCGGCGTTCAGCATCGGCCCGGGAGACAGTGGATCGACGTAGTTCTGCCGGAGCGTGTTGAACACGGTCAGGACGAACTGCGCGTCAACCGTCTGGGCTCGGGACGGTGCCGGCATCACCAGAGCGGCGAGCAAGAGACCGATCAGGACCGCTGACATCACGCGGGGACGGCTCATCTGTGTGCCTCTCCTCGATCTGGGCGCTTGATCTGTCTCGGGGCCGCGCCCGGCGACCGGTACGCTACTACATATACCATTATACCGGGGGATCTTAGACCCTTCTCTACGATCCACCGCGCGCGGCGCGCCGTCTCATGCCGGGCAAACGGACCACACCTATTCTTCTGTGTTCGCACGCGCGGGCGGGAGGGATGGGCGACGCTCAGGGCTCCGCGACGCCGCAGAACTCGGTGATGACGCCGGCGAGGATGCGCGCGCACGTCACGACCGAGGCGAGGTCCACATACTCGACCCGGGCGTGGGCCCCGGCCCCCGCGGGACCAAAGATCACGGTGGGGATGCCGGCCTCCGCGAGCAGCGCGGCGTCGCACCAGTAAGCCACACCCACGTGGGCGGGAGCCGCCCCCCGGACGCCCGCGCAAACGCGGTGCAGCACCTCCGCGATCCGGCCGCGGGGATCCGCCTCGAGTCCGGGCCGGGCCGCGGTCACCTCGAGCGCTGCGTGGAACTGCGGGTCGTCCCGGCTCAGCGTGTCGAGGATCGCCTGGAACTCCGCGCGGACGTCTTCCTCGCGCTCGTCCGGGAGGGTGCGGCGCTCGAGCGCGAGGCGGCACGACGGCGGATACGTGCTCAGCCCCTCGCCCCCCTCGATCACCGAGGCGTGCACGGACGGACGGCCGAGGAGCGGATGGGCTCGCCGGGGCAGGACATCCCGATCCAGCCGCTCGATCGCCGCGAGCACACGCCCCATGTGGCGGATCGCGTCCACCCCCGCTCCGTAATCGCTGCCGTGCGCGGCGCGCCCCTCGGTGCGGACGGTGGCCCACAGAAACCCCTTGTGCGCGACGCAGAGGTCCAGGGCCGTCGGCTCCGTCACGATCGCCGCGTCGGCGCGAACCGCCCGGGCGATGGCCGCCGTTCCGATGCTCAAGTACTCCTCGTCGGCGACGAACGTCAGGATGACGTCTCCGAGGGGAGCCTGGACTGAGGCGCGCACCGCGGCCACCGCGCCGATCATCGCGGCGAGGCTCCCTTTCATGTCGAACGCGCCGCGGCCGTACAGCCGGTCCCCGCGGCGTAAGGGAGTGAACGGGCCCTCCATCCCCGCGGTCCCGACCGTATCGATATGCCCGTTGAGCAGGAGGCTCCGGCCCTGAGCCGGGTCGGCGCCCGGGAGCACCGCGACGACATTGGGGCGGCCGGGCGCCGCCTCCTCGACCGAGACCCGCATCCCGAGGCGCGCGCAGGCGGATGCAAGGTAGCGAGCCGCCTCGCCTTCGCCCGGCGCCCCGAGCACGAGGTCGGGATTGACAGACGGGATCCGGACGAGCGCTTCGAGCAGGTCCGTGATCAGACCGTGATCGACGGGCGCGGGACCGTGTGCGGGCATCGCTACTTCTGGCAGGTTGGGCAGAAGAACGTCGGACGGCCGCGCAGGCGGCCGCCCCGGATCTTGGCGCCGCAGACGACGCAGGGCTGGCCGGCGCGACCGTAGACCGCGAGGCGGTACCGGCCTTCACGTCCGGACGCGTCTCGGAACTCCGGCTCCCCGCCGGCTTCGACGGCGTTGCGGAGCGTCTCCCGGCTCTTGCGGTAGAGCGTGCGCGCCTCGGTCGCGGTGAGCGACTCGAGCATTCGGTCCGGCTTCAGGCGGGCTTGGAAGAGGATCTCATGCGCCCACAGGTTGCCGATCCCCGCGAGACGCTCCTGGTGTGTGAGCGCATCCTTGATCGTCCCGCGGGACCCGAGCGCCCGGCGGAACACCTCGAAGGTCGTTGTCGGCGACAGCGGTTCGATCCCATAGTCGGACGCCGGGGCCTCCCGGCCGGCCCGGAGAAGGTGGAACGAACTCAACTGGAGGTCGCGGAACTCGAGACTCGAGCCGTCGGTGAACACGAGGGCGAGCGCCGTCCCTTTGTCCGGTTGCGCGGCCTGCGGATGAAAGCGCACCACCCCCCAGAGCTTAAAGTGGAACACGAGGATCCAGCGGCCGAGGAGGAACCAGAGCGACTTCCCGTGGCGGGCGACGTCCGTGATCGTTGCTCCCCGGACTGCCCGGACAAACGCCGGCGCGGAGTGCGTGCGGATCGCCACGGCGCGGCGGACCACGGGCCGGTCGATCGTTTTGCCCGCGACCGTGCGAAAGAGGCTGCGGCGGGCGCTCTCGACCTCAGGGAGCTCAGGCACCGCGCACCTCCTGCTCGGCCACAGCGAGCGCGCGGGTGACGGCCTCGCCCGGGGGCACAGCGCCCTGCGCAAACTCGGCGGAGCCCCCGCCGCGGCCGCCGGCCGCCCGGCATGCGCGTCCCAAGACCGCGGCGAGATCGGGGCCGTCTCCCGATGACCGGGCGAAGAACACCCGGCCCGTCTCGACGATGCCGGCCAGCACGACGCACCGCCCCCGCGCGGTCATCTCCCGCAGCAGCAGCCGGAGCTCGTCCACCTCCCGCTGCGGAACCTCGAGTTTCATGATGACGAGGTCCCCGGCCGCCGCGACTCCTCCACCGGACGCCGCCGCGGCAAGCCGCTCTCCCGCTTCGTATCCCACGAGGCGGCGGCGGGCGTCGGTGAGCGCGCGCTCCCGTTCCTGCGCCGCGGAGGCAAGTCGGTCCAGGGCCTCGCCCACCTCCCGCTCCCCCACGGTGAGCCTCGCGCTCCACTCGGCGATCAGCGCGTGCTTCCGGCGGTAGTCCTCTAGCGCGCGCCATCCGGCGAGAAACTCGACCCGCGTCCGTCCGCGGGTTCGCTCCGAACGCCTGAGGAGGACGGGCCCGATCTCGGCGGTGCCGCGGACGTGGGTCCCGCCGCACGCGGAGCGGTCGTACTCCTCGACCTCCACCACGCGAAGCGCCCCGGTCCGGCGCGCGGGGCGCCGCAGCCCCAACGCATCGGCCTCGGACGCCTCCACAAACCGTGCGGTCACCGGCCGGTTCTCGAACACGACTTGATTGACCGCCTCCTCGACCCGACGGGCGTCCTCCGGCGCGAGCGACGAGAGCTCAAGGTCGAGGGTCGAAGAGTCGCCGAGGTGCACCGAGACGGTCTCCGCCCCGAGAACGCGGAGAAACGCCGCCGACAGCACGTGCTGCGCGGTGTGCTGCTGCATGTGGTCGAACCGCCGCCGCCAATCGATCGTCCCTTCGACGTCCGCCCCCACGGCCACGGCGGCCGCTCCCGGCCCGCCGAGGATGTGGAGGACGTCGTCGCCCTCGTCCATGACGTCGATCACGGGGAGCCCGGCGAGCGTCCCGGTATCGTGGGGCTGGCCGCCGGACGTGGGATAGAAGGCGGTGCGGTCGAGGACGACCCCGGCCGGCCGGCCGGCCGCGCCGGGGACGACCGCGGCGACCCCGGCCGTGAAGGTACGCCGGTACGCCTCCGTATAGTAGAGGCGCTCTGTGCTAGAATACATGCGGAATGTTCCTTGTCACGCTGGTCTCCGATGTCATCCAGCTCCTGACGCTGCTCATCGTCGTCCGGGCCCTGCTCACGTGGATCCCCTCGGTGGATTACGGGCACCCGCTGATTCGCCTGATCATCCGCGTGACCGATCCGATCCTGGAACCGGTCCGCCGTCTGCTCCCCCCGCTCGGCGGATTTGACCTGTCCCCGATCGTCGCGATCCTGCTCCTGCAACTGGTGGGCGAGCTGCTCGTCCGGCTGCTGCTCGCGGCCGTCCCCGGAGTCTAGCGCCCCGGGGGTTAGGAGGGGGCGGACGCCTTGGCCCGCCGCGACGCGCGCCGGCGGCGGCGCGGCCGATGGTTGAGAATGTTATCCGGAAGTTTTTCCTCCCACGTCACCATGCTGTGGAAGAACACCTTGTCGCCCTCGTCGAGCCCGCGGGTCACCTCGGTGATATGCATGTTGGACGCGCCGAACGCCTTCAGGGCGTGCTGGACCGCCGCCTCGGGCTTCGCCCGGTCGCCGCAGGTGAAGATATCGAGCGCCACGTATCCGATCTCGGGCCACGTGTGCACTGACAGGTGCGACTCGGAGATCACCACGACGCCGCTCACGCCGGTCGGCTGGAACCGGTGAAACGAGATGGCCCAGACCTGCACGTCGGCCACCTCCGCCGCCCGGACCATGATCTGCTCCACCCGCTCGACCCGGCTGATGACGTCCGGGTCGCAGCCCGATCCTTCAACGATGTAGTGACGCCCGACGGGTTCCACAGGCACCTCCCCCCGTGCTCAGACGAACCTGCGAATGATCGCGATCACGCCGGTGCTGATCACCGTGACCAGGAGCGCGCTCACAAGAGAGCCGAGGGCGAGCGCCAGGATCGCCCGCCGCCGAGGCAACCCGAACAGCCAGGCCAGCATCGCCCCCGAGTAGATGCCCGGCCCCGGGATCGGGAGGCTGACGTAGATCCCCACGCCCAGGACCCCCCACCGCTCCACGTAGCTTCGCCCGCGGGTGCGCACCTCCTCGACTCCCCACCGCACGACCGGAAATCGCGAAAGGAACCGGGTGTAGAAGAGGTCCAGCACGAGGAACGTCGGAATGATCATGATCCAACTGGCGCCGACCGCGACAAGGCAGGCGACGGCAGGGTGAAGCCCCTTCGTAATGCCGAACGGGATCGCAAGGCGGAGCTCGACCCACGGCACGATCGACAGCAACATCACCTGGACAACCCTACCGAGCATCCCGGCCCGCCGTGTCCCTGAGCCGTGCGACCCGCGCCCGCCGCGCCTCGCGCCGGGCCTCTCCCGCGGCCCACACGCGGCGCTCCTCGGGCGTTTCGGGGGCATAGGCGCGGACGGGAACCGGCCGCCCCTGGTCGTCGACGTGCACCATCGTGAGGAACGCCGTGCAGGTGTGGTGACGGGAACCCGTCCGCGGCTCCTCCCCGTCGACCCCGACGCCGATTTCCATGGAGGACCGCGCGACGTAGGTCAGCACCGCGCGGACGTCCACGATCTGGCCGACGCGGAGCGGGTGATAGAAGTACACCGTGTCCACCGACGCGGTCACCGTGCCGCCGCGGGCGTAGCGGACCGCGGTAATGGCCGCCACCTCGTCCAGCGTCCCGAGCAGTTTGCCGGCAAACATGAGCGTGCCGCTGAGGGCATCCTCGGGCATGACGAGCCGCGCGAGATCCACGGCATGGCGCGCGGGGCCATCCGGAAGCGCGTTCGTGCTCTGCGCCTCCGCGCGCACCCGGGCGGTCCGCGCAGCCTTGCGGGCCTCGGCCTCCGCGTACACGGCGAGCTCAGCCGGCGACCCGGGCGTGATCGACTGGCCCACCGGCCGCGGCTGCTCGTGCTCGTCGAGGGCGATGAACGCGAGGTGAGAGGAGGTGGTCTTCCGCCGGCGGCCGAGCCGGGCCGACTCGGAGTGCACCTGCACGCCGACCTCGAGCGAGGCACGGCCCGCGCACTCGACCTGGGCGTCGACGGTCACGATCTCGCTGAGGTGGACGGGGCTGAGGAAGTCGAGGTCGTCCATCGCGCCGAGGACGACCGGGCCGCGGGCGAAGCGCGACGCCGCGAGCGTGCCGGCCGTGGCGATCCACGACATCATCCGGCCGCCGTGGAGAGTGCCTCGCGAGTTGGTGTGCTCGGGGAAGACCAGTTGCACCATCTGGAACCGCGTCTCGGCGATCGTCGGCACCCCTGTCCTCCTCACTGCACTATCGGTTATGGTACCATATAGCCGCTGATCTGCAAGGAGAGCCGACGCTGAGATGACCCTCCGCTACTCCCTGTCCCGTCTCAGCCGGCCGGCCGCGCGGCGCGCGTTCGGGCGGACATGGCTCGCCGTCTGCCTGGCCGGCGCGGTGCTGAGCGTCCTCGTATTCGGCTTGCGCCACGTGTTCTTCATCGCGACAGTCTGGCTGCTCTGCGTGTTCGCGCCCATCCGCATCGCCGTCGAGCTGCTGCACACCGCCGGCCCGCGGCTCCGGAGCCGGCTCTCGCGAACGCTTGACGGGCGCCCGGATCGGTACGCGAGGCGGGAAGACATTACCGTGATGGTCGAGGATCTCTTCGGGCGCGAGGTTCAGCTGCCGCGGCTGGCGCCGGCGGACCTGGCGTCAAAGGTGATCGACGCCGCCGTGCATCTCTGCGACCGGGCGTTCCGGGGGGGCGGAGGCGCCCTCGGCGTCCTGCGGGCCACCTCGGTGTGCGCGGGTCTGCTGGAGCGCTGGGCCGGCACGATCGCCGCCGGCGAACAGGCCGTCGCGGGACGCGGCGGGCACAACGGCGCCGCGCCGCCGGCGCTGTGGGACCCCCAGGCGAGCATCCAGGAGCAGTGGGAAACGCTCCGGGCGCTCGCAGGCCTCGCCGCGCTCGTCAAGACTCTGGCGGCAGTCTACGAGGACAGCGCAAACCGGCCGATGGACGGCGGGGCCGCCGTCCGGAGCGCGGCCGAAGCCGCGATGGACTACGCCGACCAGATCGGCCTCCGGCTGGAGGGCCCGGCGTGGGAAGACGTGCCGGGCGTCCCTCGGATCGCGCTGCCGCCCGATCTCATCGACCGTCTCGCGGAGGCCTGGGTGGTGTTCTGCGCGGCGCCCCACCCCGCGCCGAGGCGCCTCGGCGCCTTCGTGGACATGGTTCCCGGATGACCCGGACCGCGGGGGGCCTAGAGGAGCACGCCGGCGACGAGCAGCAGGCCGAAGAGGAGATGGACGTGCGCGGTCGCGATGTCGAGGAGGACCAGCTCGCCGGGCTCCCCGGCGGCGCGCACCCGGCGGGCGAGCGACCAGGCGAGCGGCGCGCTCAACAGCGCCAGCGCGGACCAGCGGACAAATGTCCCGGCGAGCACGCCGGCGACGAGCAGGACATACGCCGTCACCAGGAGTCCGTACAGGAGCAGTTTGGCGCGGCGCAGCCCGAGCGCCCGGGCAACCGTCACCGCGCCACCGTGCCCGTCAAACGGAATGTCCCGGATGTTGTTCACGTGAAGGATCGCGGTCACCAGGCATCCGACCGGCAGGGCGTACAGCACCGGGACCACCTCGATCGCCTGCGCCTGGACGTAGTACGCGCCGAGCACCATCAGGGGGCCGAACAGCACGAAGATGACGGGGTCTCCGAGCGCGCGGTACTTGTACGCGAGCGGCCGGCCCGAGTAGAAGTACGCGCCGAGCACGCCGAGCGCCCCGAGCACGAGCAGCGGCATCCCTCGCGTCATGGCGAGGTAGACGCCGATTGCCGCGGACAGCACCAGCAGCACGAGGCCGCCGAGAAACACTTCGCTTGGTTGGAGAATCCCCTGCGTGAGCACGCCGCTGCCGCCGTGCGACTCGGCCGTGTCGTATCCACCCCGGTAATCGAAGTAATCGCTGAACAGGTTGGCGGCGCCCTGAATCGCGACCGCGGCGACCAGCGTGAGGAGCAGCAGGCGGAGGTCGAACAAGCCCTGGACGCCCGCCAGCGCGGTGCCGAGCAACACCGGGACGATCGACGCGGTAAAGGAGAAGGGACGGACCGCCTGCGCCCACATGCGGCCGGTACGCGCCGGCAGGACGGCAGCGCCCATGCTCGCCCCGCCCGCTTGGTCAGCAGCACCTGGAGATCGCACGGCCCGATTATAGCACGGGCCGGCGTCCGCGAAGGAACCGCCCCCTGATGGACCGGCGCGCGTTTCTTCAGTGGCTCGGCGCGGCGGGGGCCCTCCTGCTGTCGCGTCCCCGCCTGGTCCGCGGGGCCGGCCGCTGGTGGAGCAGCCTCGTCTGGGCGGTGTTCGAGAACCGGGGGTTCAGCGAGGTCGCCGCCCTGCCGTCACACCGGCGCCTCGCCCGCGAGGGGACCGTGCTGACTCGGTACTTCGGCGTCACCCATCCGTCGGGCCCCAACTACCGGGCGATGGCCTCCGGCGAAACATGGGGCCGGGCCGAGACCGTCGACACGTTTCATCCATCGGTGGCCAGCGAGGCCGCCGTGACCTCGCCCTCGATTCCGACGTATGTCTACCATATAAGTGGCGCGATCGCGCGCAAGCATGATCCCCTGACCGACCTGCACGCGCCGATCGCACGGACCCGGCACGGACTCGACGCGCTCCGGGAAGACCTCCGCGGCGGGCTTCCCGAGGCGTGCCTGGTGTACGCCGGGTGGAGCGACGACGACGACCTCCATAACGGCGACTTCGCCCGCGCCGACCGCAACCTCGCCGCGCTACTGGACGCGCTCGACGCGTCGCCGTGGTTCACGACCCCGGACCGGTCGGGGCGCTACCCGGCGCTGTTCTTCTGCTACGACGAGGACTACCGTCAGGCGGATAACCGGGTGTTCGCCGCGTGGTGGGGGCGTGGCGTGCGGCGTGGAGGCACCTCCGCCATCCGCCATACGCACTACAGTTTTTGCCGGACCATGACGGACAACTGGGGCCTCCCCGCCCTCGGCCGGGCGGCCCTCGTGAGGCCAATCGACGAAGTGTGGAGGTAATCCGGCGATGGCGCTGCTGCTGACCGAAGCGGACGTGACCCGGCTGCTCCGGATGGAGGACGTGATCGCGGCAGTCGAAGGCGCCTTCGCGGCGCTCGGACGCACCGCGGCCGTCAACACCCCCCGGAGCCGCATTCAGATTCCCGGCGTCACGCTCCACGTCATGTCCGCCGCCCTGCCCCCCGCCGGTGTGATCGGCCTCAAGGCCTACGCCGCGGGACACGGCGGAGCGCGGTTCGTCGTGCTGGCCTGGGACGCGGCGACCGGCGCGCTCGACGCCGTGATCGAAGCCGACCGCCTCGGCCAGATGCGCACAGGCGCCGCCAGCGGCATCGCCACGAAGCACATGGCGCGCGCGGACGCCCGCACGGTCGGTTGCATCGGAACCGGCTGGCAGGCGGAGAGCCAGCTCGAAGCGGTCTGCGCCGTCCGCCCCGCAACACAGGTGCTCGTGTTCGGCCGGGACGCGCACCGCCGGCAGGAGTTCGCCGAGCGGATGGCCGAGCGGCTCGGCGTCCCGGTGAACCCGGCGCCGTCCGCCCAGGCCGCGGTCCGGGAGAGCGAGATCCTCATCACGATGACGACCGCGCGCGAGCCGGTCTTGCTCGGACAGTGGCTCAGGCCCGGCGCCCACGTCAACGCGGCGGGCGTCAACTGGGCGCAGAAGCGCGAGCTCGACGACGAGGCGGTGACACGCGCCGGCCGGATTGTGGTGGACGACCGGACACAGGCGGCGCTCGAGTGCGGCGACCTGATCCCGCTTGTCGAGCGCGGGACGCTGTCGTGGGACCGGGTCCTCGAGCTCAGTGACGTCGTCTCCGGCCGGGCGCCGGGCCGCGGCGGAGTGGACGAGATCACATTGTTCGAATCGCAGGGGCTCGCGATCGAGGATATGGCCACCGCGGCGCTGCTCCTCGAGCGGGCCCGAGCGGCCGGCGCCGGCCAGGAGATCCCGATCGGCCGGTAGCACGACCCCGCAAACCCCAGTTCGTGGTTGACGCCGCCCGCTGGATGTGATATTAATTGGTCGAATGATTAAATCGGTTGACCAATATAATATCGGCCAGGAACCGGTCCACCAGACCTCCGGGGGGGTGAGCGCGATGGGGTACGCGATCGAAGGGCAGTTGTTGGAGGTGTGTTCGTGCGGAGGGCCGTGCCCGTGCTGGGTCGGCGACGATCCGGACGGCGGCACGTGTGACACGATCATCGCGTGGCACTATGATCGGGGACACATCAACAACGTCGACGTGTCCGGGCTGACCTTGGCCCTGATCGCGCACATCCCGGGGAACATCCTCAAGGGCAACTGGAAGGCGGCCGTGCACGTGGACAGCCGGGCGACGCCCCAGCAGAAAGAAGCCATGCTGGCGGCCCATACCGGCAAGCTCGGCGGGCCGCTCGCGGACCTTGCGCCGCTGATCGGCGAAGTCCTCGGCGTCTACGACGTCCCGATCGAGTTCAAGTTAAAGGAAGGAAAAGGCACGATCCGGATCGGCAACGTCGCGACGGCGGAGATGGAGCCGTACACGGACGCGCAGGGCCGGCCCACCAAGCTGGTGGATAGCATCTTCAGCACGATCCCGGGCTCTCCGGCGTACGTGGGCAAGGCGTCGTCCAACCGGGTGAACCTCCCCGCCCACAAGATGGGGTGGGAGTTCTCCGGACGGAATGCCGTCCTCGGGCAGTTCAAGTTCGAAGCGTAGAACAGGCCTGGGGGTCCCGACGATGATCGGCATGCTGCGCATGCCTGACGACGACCGATGGTACCGCCTGGCGGTCGGCACGTTGGTGCTGGCCGCCTGGACAGCCCTCACCGTGTGGGGTGCATCGCCGTTTGCCGGGCTCCTCAATCACCGAGGGATCGGGGAGGGCAGCGCGCTCTCCCCGACCCTCCGGCTCGCGCTCTTCGTCGCCGGCTGGACGCTCATGGCCATCGCGATGATGCTGCCCGGCAGTCTCCCGCTGATCAACCTCTTTCGCCGCCTGGTCATCGGCCGCCCCGACCGGACGGGCCTGGTCGCCCGCCTGATCCTCGCGTACCTGGGCGTGTGGGCCCTGTTCGGCGCGGCGGCATACCTGGGGGACACCGCGGTTCACGCGGCGGTCGCGCGGCTGCCGGAGGCGGCGGCTGTCTCGGCGTGGATCGGCGTCGCGATTCTCCTGGTGGCCGGGATCTACCAGGTCACCCCCCTCAAGCACATGTGCCTCGACAAGTGCCGGTCGCCGTACTCGTTCCTCGTCGAGCACTGGCGCGGGCGGCGCCCCGGCTGGGACGCGGTACGGCTCGGCGCGCGCCACGGCCTCTTCTGCGTCGGCTGCTGCTGGACCCTGATGCTCCTCATGTTTGCCATCGGTGGGGTCAACCTCGGATGGATGCTGGCGATCGGGGCCGTCATGGCCGCTGAACGGGCGTTCCCGTGGGGCCGCCGCCTCACCGTCCCGGTGGGTCTGCTCCTCGTCCTCTGCGGCCTGGGGCTCGTCTACCGGGTTCCGCTCGTGGTGGCGGCATTCGGTGGCTCATAGCAGAGGAGATCCGCCGGCGTCCCGTGGAGAGGGACGCCGCGTGATCCGGCGAAGCTCTTCGTCACTCGACCGACCGATGCCTAGCATCCCGCGAGCCTCGCGCCACAAGAAACGTTCTGCGACGCGGGCTCCCCGCCGCGCCGCGGACGCCGTTTCCACACATGACCAGATCTTAGCGGCCGCCTATCGAACCCTCGTGGAGCTCGGGTACAATCAGGTCTCCATGCGGAAGATCGCGGACGAGGCCGGGGTGAATCAAAGCCTCCTTCACTACTACTTCGGCAGCAAGGAAAACCTGATGGTCGAAGTGCTTGGGTACGTGAACGAACAGCGCCTGGCGCAGCAGCGGAAGATGTACGCGGAAGCCGGATCGTTCCAGGCAATCTGGGACCAGGCGCTCGAGTACTTCAAGGAGGACGTCCGGTCGGGGTACGTTCGCGCCTTGTGGGAGCTGTGGGCCCAGGGCCTCAGCAATCCGCGGATCAAGAAGCGGTGGGTCGAGATGGCGCAAGGATGGCGCGATCTGGTCACCAACCTGGCCGCGCACGCGCTGGATGAGTACGGAATCACAGGACAGTACGATCCACGGGCAGTCGGCGCCATCATCGGCAACCTGTATTTCGGCGCGGAAGTAACGATCCTCGCGTTTCAAGACCCCCACGTGCACTTCGAAGCGATTCGCCTGATGGGCGGCATGTTTCGCCGGCTGGCCCAGGACGTTCCCAAGACGCGCGCGTGAGACCGCCACAGGAGATCCTTGAGCGGCTTCGCGGCCGCTACGGCGCAAGCGGAGTCCTCGACCCGGACTCCGAAGGGTCCGCGCACAACGGCACCGTCCGCCTCGCCTATCAGACCTTCGGGACAGCGCCGCGGGATCTGCTGCTCCTGCCGACGTGGCAGATCCTCCACAGCCGCATGTGGAAGTTCCAGGTCTCCTACCTCTCCCGGTACTTCCGCGTGATCGCGTTCGATGCGCGTGGGAGCGGACGGTCGGAGCGGCCCGAGACCGGCTACGACCATGACACGCACGCGGCCGACGCGCTGGCCGTGCTGGATGCGGTGCGCTCCCGCCGCGCCGCTCTCCTGGCGCAAGGGGTCGGGACGAACCACGCCATCATGCTCGCCGCAGAGCACCCTGAGCGGGTCAGCGCCCTTGTCCTGATCGACGGGGCGCCCAGCCAGGCGGTGGGCGCCGACCGGGAAGCGCGGCGCCAGGCGGTGCTCGCCCTCTTTCACCAGCGGCACGAGCGCTACTCGGGCTGGGCGAAGCTCAACGCCAACTACTTCCGGGAGGATTACTTGGGCTGGCTCGATTTCTTCATCGCCCAAATGATCTCGGAGCCGCACTCGACCAAGGGAGTCGCCGACGCCTATGGCTGGGGACTCGACGCGGCTCCTGAAATCCTGGTCCGCACGCGCGACGAGTGGTGGAGCCGTACGCCCTTCCCCGAGTTGATGGCGCGGATCCAGACTCCCACCTTGATCGTCCACGGGAGCCAGGACCGGCTGGCCGCGCACACGACGAACTCGTCCTTCCTCCAGCGAACGATCCCCGGCGCACAGCTCCTGACGATGGACGGGTGCGGCCACGGCAGCCACCTGCGGAATCCCGCCAAGATCAACCGGCTGGTCCGCGACTTTGCGGGGGCGGCCCCACAGCCACGGGCCTGGGCGCATGCCCTCACGGCAAAGCGGAGGATCCTCTGGGTCTGCTCGCCGATCGGTCTCGGGCACGTCCAGCGGGATCTGGCGATCGTCCGCGAACTGCGGGCCATGCGGCCCGGGTTGGAGGTCCACTGGCTGGCGGCCGATCCCGTGAGATCGGCGGTCGAACTCGCCGGCGAGACGATCCACCCGGCCAGCGTCCGGCTGTTCAACGAGTCCGCCCATGTCGAGGCCCGCGCCGCGGAGCACGGCGTCAACGTGTTCCTCGCGCTCTGGGAGATGGACGAGATCCTGACCGCCAACTTCATGACGTTCGCCGATGTCGTCGAGCACGAGCGTTACGACGCCTGGGTCGGCGACGAGGCCTGGGACGTGGACCATTATCTGCACGAAAACCCCGAGCTGAAGACGTCACCGTTCGTCTTCCTGACGGACTTCATCGGCATGCTGCCGATCGCCGGCTGGGAGTCGTACGAAGGCCACTTATGCTGGCATGCCAACGCCGAGCAGGTCGAGCACGTGGCCCGCTACCCCCGGGTTCGCGATGTCGCAATCTTCATCGGGGATCCCGAGGACGTTCCGGACGAGCCGTTCGGCCGGGGCCTGCCCAATATGCGCGCCTGGGCCCGAGAGCATTTCCGGTTTCCCGGCTACGTCCTCCCCTTCGATCCCGAGACGTACCGGGACACCCGCGGACTGCGGCGGCGTCTCGGGTACCGGGACGACGAGACACTCGTGCTCGCTGCGGGAGGGGGGACCGCGGTGGGCCGCCACCTGCTCGAACGGATCGCCGAGGCCTACCCGGCGCTCGCGCGCGACCTGCCCCGCCTCCGGTTTGTCGTCGTCGGAGGACCTCGCAACCCGCTTGGCGACCCCCGCGACCAGCGCGCGGGTGACGGTGGCGCGCCCGAACTCCGCGGCTATGTCCCGGATCTCTACCAGCACCTCGCGTGCTGCGACCTGGCCCTCGTCCAGGGCGGGCTCAGCACGACGATGGAGCTCGTCGCGCTCCGGCGGCCGTTCATCTCGTTTCCGCTGCACAACCACTTCGAGCAGCGGTTCCACGTGGCCGGCCGTCTCCGCCGCCACGGCCATTCGGCCCAGATGGACTACCGGGAGATCACCCCGGACGGCCTGGCCGCGGCCGTCCGCACGCGGTTGTCCGCCCCTACGACCTACAGGCCGGTCGAGGGTGGTGCCGCCCGGCGGGCGGCGGAGATGATCGCGAAGGTGCTGGGATGACCGCGAAGGAGCCGGATCCGCTCTACGCGCTGCGCGGCGCGCCGATCCGCCCGCTCCTTGCCGGGCGCCAGGGCGCGAGCGGCATCCTGCCTCCCGCCGCGACCGGGGATGCGCGCGGGCCGGGCGGCGTTTGCATCCGGTACGAAGTGTTCGGCGGCGGGCCGCGTACGATCCTCTTGCTTCCTCCGTGGCAGATCTTGCACTCGCGTACCTGGAAGTTCCAGGTCCCCTACCTCGCCCGGTACTTCCGGGTCATCACGTTTGATCCCCGGGGCGCCGGGCGGTCTGACCGTCCGCCGTCCGGCTACGGCCACGACGCGCAGACCGGGGACGCCCTCGCGGTCATGGACGCGACGGGCACGGAGCGCGCAGTCGCCGTGGGCTTCTCGCGGAGCGCCACCCACGCACTGCTCCTGGCTCACCGTCATCCGGAGCGCGTGGAGAAGCTCGTGCTGCTGGCCTCCGCGGTGCCGCTGTGGAGTGACGCGGAGCGCGCGGAGTTCCTCGAGCGGTTCCGCCGGCTTCGCAAGGCTTATGTAGGCTGGGAGCAGTACAACGCCGAGTTTTGGCGGTCCAGGTACGAAGAGTTCCTGTGGTTCTTCTTCAGCGAGATGTTTTCGGAGCCGCATGGTCTCAAGGGACGCTGCGACGGTGTAAGCTGGGGCCGGCAGACGACGCCGGACGTCTTGATCGCAACAATCGAGGAGGGCGCCATCCCCACCGCCCTCGCGGACGCCCTGCCGGGGATCCGACAGCCGGTCCTTATCGTCCACGGGGCCGGGGACCGGATCAGGCCGCACGCTCAGAACGCCCGGCCGCTGCTGGAGCGTCTGCCAAACGCCAGGCTCCTGACCGTCGAGGGCGGAGGACATGCCCTGCCGGTCCGCGAGCCGGTGCGCGTCAACAGGCTCCTGCGCGACGCGACGGGGGTCCCGGTGCGCGATGGGCGATGGGCCCACGCCCTCACGGCGCCCCGCCGGGTGCTGTGGGTGTGCTCGCCCGTCGGGCTCGGGCACGTGCGCCGCGACCTCGCGATCGCACAGGCGCTCAGGGATCTCGATCCCGCCCTCCAGATCGACTGGCTCGTCGTCGATCCAGTGCGAACCGCGGTCCAGGCGGCAGGGGAGCGCGTCCACCCGGCGAGCGACCTCCTGTTCAATGAGAGCGCCCACGTCGAGGCGCTGTCCGCCGAGCACGACGTCAACGTCTTCCTCGCCCTGTGGGACATGGACGAGGTGTTCGCTGCCAACTTCATGACATTTCTGGACGTCGTGGAACGGGAGCGGTACGACTGCTGGGTCGGAGACGAAGCCTGGGACCTCGACCACTACCTCCACGAGAACCCGGACCTCAAGACCGCGCCGTTCGTCTTCATGACCGATTTTATCGGGTTCCTGCCCATCGATGACCGGCCGGACTCGGGCGAGACCGTCCTGTGCCGGGACTGGAATGCGGAGACGATCGCGCACGTCGCGCGATACCCGGCGATCCGCGACCGGGCAATCTTCTTCGGCGAACCGGACGACGTGATGGACCGGCCGTTCGCTCCGGACCTGCCCAACATGCGCGCCTGGGCGCGGGAGCATTTCGAGTTTGGCGGATACATCCCCGGCTTCGAGCGGGCGACGCTGCCGGAGCCGGCGGCGCTCAAGCGGGTGCTGGGCTACGATCCCAGCCGGCCGCTTGTCATTGCGACGGCGGGGGGTACGGCCGTCGGCCGGTTCCTCCTTCGGAAATGCGCGGAGGCGTTTCCGATCATGCGCGCCCGCCGGCCGGACCTCGAGATGGTGATCATGGCGGGCCCCCGGACCGCCGCCGGCGCATTTCCGGAGCACGACGGCCTGCGGGTCGCCGGTTACGTTCCCGACCTGTTCCGCCACCTGGCCTGCTGTGATCTGGCGATCACGCAGGGAGGCCTCGCGACCTGCATGGAACTGGTCGCAGCGCAGCGCCCGTTCCTCTACTTCCCGCTCGCGAATCACTTCGAGCAGATCTACCACGTCGACGCGCGCCTCCGCCGGTACGGGGCCGACGGCCGGATGGACTACCGCGCGACCTCCGCCGAGGCGCTCGCGGCCGCCGCGCTCTCCCGCCTGGGCGCCCCCGTGGGCTATCGGGCGGTGGCGCACGGCACGGAGCGCCGGATCGCCTCGAGGATCGCCTCGCTGATCGGGACCCCCGGCGGGCGCGCAGCAGGAGTTCGCGGCTCCCCGGCGTAGTAGCCGCAGGGAGACCCGGGCCCGTCCGCCGGTAGAGGTCCGTCGGGCGAACATCGACGCACGACATGCCGTAAGAGACGCAGCAGACGCCGCAGCAGCAGTAGGAGGACGGTCATCGCACACCGCCCCCGCAGGGCATGCCGGGGTCTCGTCCGCCGGACCAGCCGGTCCGTGCGGCCGCGCGCCGCTCGATCCCACCGGCTCCGCGCCATGCGCGGGCGCCTCCCCATCGTACTCCTGACGCTCAGCGCGTTTGTGCTGTTCGGCATCGCGGCTCCCCGGACCGGCGCGCAGTCGATCCCCCTCCGCATCATCGCGAACGGGCAGACCGTCAGTCTTGCGGGTGACGCGATCATCCAGAACGGCATCGTGATGGCGCCGTACCAGGGCCTGTTCGAACCGATGGGGATCCGCGCGGCGTGGGATTCGCGCGATCACGTCCTCAGCCTCACGAGCCCCGCGGGCGATGAGATGCAGTTGCGCCCGAACGACCCCTACGCCACGGTGAACGGCGAGCACCGTCCGATCCCGATCCCGCTCGTCACCGTGCTCGGCCGCACGCTCGTTCCCGTGCAGTGGGTCTTCGACACGCTGGGCGACATCACGGTGTACGACCCGAGCGCTCGGACGCTCACCATCAACGCGCAGATTACGGGGGTCACGTGGCGGGGCGCCGATGCGGGCCTCGAGGTGACGCTGGAAGGCACCGCGCCGCTCCGCGCCACTATCGCGACGCTGCACGCGCCTGAGCGGCTCGTGGTGGACGTGGCGGGGGCGGTTCCAAAGGCGTCACTCGGGACGCTCGAGGTCCACGAGGGGCCCCTCGCCACCGTCCGAGTCGGCCAGTTCGCCGGCGGCACGCGGGTCGTCTTCGACCTGACCGCGCCCGTGGAATCCCACCTGGTCCCCGGGGGCACAGCCCGCCGGGTCGTGCTCACGCTCGGCCCGCCGGGGGGCGGCGCGCCCGGCGGCTCCCCCGGGTACACGGCAAGCGCGCAGAAGATCACCGACATCGTCTACCAGCACGTGGACGGAGGCGGACGGGTCATCATCGCCTCGACGCAGCCGCTCCACGCCACCCAGCACATCCTCCGCAACCCGGATCGCATCGTCCTCGACGTGCCCGACGCCGTCTTTATCCCAATCAAGAAGGCCCTCGACGTGGGGGATGGCCTGGTGATCCAGGTGCGCGCGGCGCAGTTTCACAAGAACCCCAACATCGTCCGCATCGTGGTGGAGCTGGCCCGGCCGGCCCCCTACGTCGTCCACGCAGGCCTGGAGATCAGCCAGACGCTGGTCGAGCTGGGCACCGCCGCGGGTGCGCCCGGGCCCGGCACCGCGGGCCCGCGCGGCCCCGTGGTCGTCGCGCTTGACGCCGGCCACGGCGGAAGCGATCCGGGGGCGATCGGCCCGACGGGCCTGCAGGAGAAGGATGTCGCGCTCGCAATCGCACAGGCCCTGCGGACTCTGCTCCAGCGCCAGCACACCGACGTGGTCATGGTGCGCGACGGCGATGCGTTCGTGCCGCTCGAGGACCGGGCCCAGATCGCGGCCCGGGCCGGCGCGACGCTGTTCGTGAGCATTCACGCCAACGCGGCCGTGGACGCCAACGCGAACGGCACGCAGGCGTTCTACGCGACGCCGCAGAGCGTCGCGCTGGCCGCCGCGGTGCTGGATGAAGTCTGCCGGGCGGTGGGGCTCGCCCGCCGGGGTGTCACGCAGGCCCGGTTCCAGGTCCTGGTCGACAATCCGCGCATCCCGGCGGTCCTCGTCGAGACGGCGTTCATCACCAACGCGCGCGAAGAGCAGATGCTCCGCGATCCCGCGTCACAGCAGATGTTTGCGCAGGGAATCCTGCGGGGAATCATGCGGTATGTGGCCGCGCCCCCGGCGGCTTCCCAGTGACCGACCGGACGAGGCGGTGACGTATGGCAGGACGGCGAACTTCCAAGCGGCGCGCCCCGCCCTGGCTCGCGCCACTCGTGGCCGGCATCGTGATCGGCGCCGGGGTGGCGGCGGGCATCGTGATCGGCGGACACATCCCGCCGCCCCACGCGCCCCATCACCCCGCGGCCGCGCGTCCACCCGCGCCGCATCCTCCGCTCTCCCCCGCGCGAAAGCCGGCGGCTCCCGTCTCCCCCAACCACACGGTGCCGGCGCCGTCGATTCCGCGCCAAAACCCGGAAGTCTCCCAGGGACCGGCTGTCGGACCGCCCCCGGAAGCGCCGCCCGTGCCGTGGCAGGGGCGGCCCAGGGTCGCGATCATCTTTGACGACGCCGGGTACAGCATGCGAACCGCCCGGGAGGTCATGGAGATCGGGCGGCCCGTCACGATCTCGGTCCTACCGGACCTCCCCTTCTCGACCGCGATCGCCCAGGAAGCGCCGGCGCGCGGCGTCCAGGTGATCCTCCACCTGCCGGTCCAGCCCGATAATCTGGCGATCCCGCTCGGCCCCGGCGGGATCACGGTTGACATGAGCGACGACGCGATCCAGAAGGCCGTGGCGGCAGACCTGGCCACGGTCCCCACCGCGGTCGGCGCCAACAACCATATGGGCTCGCGCGGCACCTCGGATCCGCGGGTCATGCAGGCGGTGATCGAGGTGATGAAAGCCCGGCACCTGTTCTTCGTGGACAGCCTCACGTCGCCGCACTCCGTCGCCGCGCGCATCGCGCAGCAGATGGGGGTCGCCACGGCCGTCCGGGCCGTCTTTCTCGACAACCAGGACGAGGAGAGCTACGTCCGGGGGCAATTCCACGCGCTCATCAAAATCGCGCAGAGCCGCGGCCAGGCGGTCGCGATCGGCCACGTCGGCAAGGTGACGGCCCGGGTGCTGCGGGAAATGCTGCCGGAGTTCGACGAAGCGGGCCTCCAGCTCGTCACGGTCTCCGAGCTCGTCCGGTAGCCCGGGGCCCGAAGTGGGGTAAAGCCATATCGTCTTGACGCGAGCGGTCTGAATTGGCCGCTGGACGACCGCGCGCGATGGGGGGTGCGCTGATGCTAGAACCACCCGTCACGGGACCGCTGCTCCACTGCCAGGCCGAGGAACGCGAGGGCGCCATGCTGCTGCATGTCTCCGGCGAAGTCGACCTCGACAACATCAACATGCTGGCCGACACGGTCATGGACGTCCTCACAGACGCCCTCACATCGCAGCATCCGGTGATCCTTGAACTGAGCGGCCTCAGGTACATCGACAGCGTCGGACTGCACATTCTGTTCCGCTGTCACCAGCGCGCGGAACGTGGGAAATCAGAGTTGATCTTTGCGGGTCCAAGCAAGTTCATACGGCTCCTGGCAGAGCGCGTCGGACTGGATCGCCTGGTACGGATTTTCCCCGATGTGCAGTCGGCCCTTCACGCGCTGAAGACGGACGAGCCCGCCTAAGACGAATCTCGTGGTGGCGGGTCAGTGACCCGCCACCGCTCCGCACCCCCCCTGGGACGCGCGCCCACGCGCGGGTGTTTCCTGCTACAATCTAAACGCTCGGTACGCCCGATTCGCCCGGTTCAACACCCAGGAGGACCTTCATGCGGTTCATGCTGTCCGAAACCCCGATCCCCGACACGTCGTGCGACCTGCTCGCGCTGCCGGTCCCCGAACCCGGGACGCTTGACGGCGATGCTGCGGAAGCCGACCGGACCGTGGGCGGGCTCCTGGCCGGGGCGGCCCGGGACGACGGGTTCACGGGAAAACGCGGACGCACGCTGCTGCTCCACACGCCGGAGGCGCCGTTCCGACGCGTCCTGCTCGTGGGCATCGGACGCGACGTGAACCCCGAGTCGTTCCGTCGCTACGCCGGCGTGGCCCTGCGGCGGGCCGGAGACCTGCGCGCCGCCCGTGTCGCGCTCGCCGCTCGCGCAGGCGGAGCCCTCGCCGAGGCGCCGGCGGAGGAGCGGGTCCGCGCGGTCATCGAGGGCGCGGGGCTCGGCGCCTACCGGTTTGATCGGTACCGGAAAGCCGACGAGGGGACAGAACCCGGCGACGTGGCCGTGCTCGTCCGCGGCGGCGATCGGGCGGCGCTGAGCCGGGCGGGGCGGGCGGGAGAGGTGGCTGTCGAAGCGACGTGCCGCGCGCGCGATCTCGTCAACGAGCCGGCCAACGTGCTCACGCCGACGGCGCTCGCGGATGCGGCCCGGGACATCGCGGCCCGCGCGCGCCTCGACATCACGGTGATCGACCTCGACGAGGCGCGCGCGATGGGAATGGGCCTGTTTGCCGCCGTCGCGGCCGGGAGCGCGCAGCCGCCCAAGTTCATCGTCCTTGAATACCGGCCCGAACGCGCGGGCGCCGCGCGAACCGTCGCCCTCGTCGGCAAGGGGATCACCTTCGACAGCGGGGGCCTCGACCTCAAGACCGCAAGCGGGATGCGGACGATGAAGGGGGACATGGCGGGCGCCGCCGCGGTCGTGGCGACGATGGGCGCGCTGCGCGACCTGGACGTCCCGGTGCGCGTCGTGGGCATCGCGGCGGCTACCGAGAACATGGCGAGCGGCACCGCGATGCGGCCGGGCGACATCGTCCGGGGGCTCGCCGGCAAGACGGTCGAGATCACGAACACCGACGCGGAGGGACGGCTCGTGCTCGCCGACGCGCTGGCCTACGCCGTCCGCGCCCACGTGGATGAGATCATCGACCTCGCGACGCTCACCGGGGCCTGCGTGGTCGCGCTCGGCGACTACACCGCCGGGTTGATGACCAACGATCAGCCGCTCGCGGCCCGTCTGCTCGGCGCCGCGGCGCTCGCGGGCGAGCCGCTGTGGCAGCTTCCCCTCTACGACGAGTTCCTCGACGCGATGCGGGGAGAGATCTCGGATCTCAAGAACTCGACCGGGCGCGAAGCCGGCGCCGAGCGCGCCGCGGCGTTCCTCCGCGAGTTCGCCGGCGCGACGCCATGGGCGCACCTCGACATCGCGGGACCCGCGTTCTGTGAGGACAAGAGCGCCCCGCCCTACGTCCCCCAGGGAGGGACGGGATACGGTGTCCGGACGCTCCTGCGCTACCTCGCCGCGCCGATGTAAGCGCCGGAGTACAGCCAGCCGGCGGCGGCGCCGCCGATGATCGGACCGATCCAGTACACGAGCTGATTGGCCCAGTCGCCGGCGACCAGCGCCGGGCCGAACGCGCGCGCCGGATTCATCGCCGCGCCCGTCAGCAGCCCGAACGCCAGGATGTCCATCGTAATCGTGAGGCCGATCGCGAGTCCGCCGAGCCGGGGCGCCTGCGGATGGACCGCGGTGCCGAAGACCACGATCACCAGGAAGAACGACCCGATCGCCTCGAGCAGGATCCCCGCTCCCGTGGAGACGCCGGACGCGAGCGCCGGGGTCCCGAGATGGACGGCGCTGGCGGCGTCGTGCGGGTACGTGCTCCACAGCGCCGCCGCGCCGAGCGCCGCCCCACACAACTGGGCGACGATGTAGGTCACGCCGCGCCCGACCTTCATCCGTCCCGACGCGAGGAACCCGCACGTCACCGCCGGATTGAAGTGCCCGCCGGAGACGGCGCCGAGCGCCGACACCATGACAGCGATCGCCAACCCGTGCGCCAGGGAGATGCCGAGGAGGCCCACCCCGCCTTTCGTCGCCTGGTCCATAATAATCGCGCCGGCGCCGGCGAAGATGAGCGTGAACGTCCCGATCACCTCGGCGAGCAGCGGCTTCCATGGAGCCTGTGGCATACGCACCTCCCGGAGGGTTCCGTCCGCATAAGAACTACGCGCCCCGGGAGGACCATCCTTTACGGTCTGGCGAGAAGGGTCACGAGGATCGGCACGAGCCCGGAGAGCACGGCGCCGCTCAGGAACGCCACGAGCGCGGCGTCCGGTCCGGCCGCCCGCGCGACGACGCCGAGCGTCACGTCCATCGTCGTGGCGCCGCCGGGGGCGGCCGCCGCCGCGCGGCCAAAGTACCGCGCCACGGCCGGTGTGATGAGGATGGCCAGCAGCTCGCGCATGACGTTCGACAGGAAGGCGAGCGCGCCCGTCTCCAGATCCACGAGCCGGGCCAGCATCACGCCGGAGAGGCTGTACCAGCCGAGTCCGGCTCCGACGGCGCCGGCGTGGCGCAGCGGAACGCCCACGAGCCAGCCGGCGGCGATGCCGCCGGCGATGCTGCCGGCCGCGATCCCGGCCGGGATCAGCAGGATCCGGGGTCCGGCCCGGTGGAGGACCCGCCACGCGTCCCGGCTTTGCCCGATCTCGATGCCGATGCCGAAGAGCAGCACGCCCAGCGCCACGGTCGTGAGGGCGTCGAGATGCACGACGACGCCGGCCGGGACCAGACCCGCGGCCCCGCACGCAAGGCCGGCCGCCACCGCTGCGGCGACAACCCAGCCGATCATGCGCGCTCGACCTGCCCGCGCAGGAGCCACACGGCGAGCACGCTGCCGGAGACGGTCAGGAGGGCAAACACGGCCGCTTCCCCGCCCAGCACCCGAAGGTGCCGCAGCAAGGCCGGGTCGGTTCCCAGCCGCGCGCCGAGGATGAACAGAACGAGCGCGACGCCGCCGGTGACCAGGCCGCGGGCCGCGCGCGTGTGCGCGCCGCTCAGCTCCCCCCGCCAGCCGAGCAGCAGCCCCGCCAGGAACGGCGCCAGCACGAGCCACATGCGTTCAGCCTATCCGCTGCCACAAAAAGCGTCAAGCGGCGTGCTACACTCGATCCATGTTCGGCGGCCGCCGCACCCCCGCGTACTGCCATCGGCCATGAGGCGCACGTACCGGACGCTCGAAGAGAGCCGTACCCTGCTGGACGTGGCCGCCGCCCGCCGCCCGGCGGATGTGTACCTCGACGGGGCCACGCTGCTCAACGTCTACAGCGGCGAGCTCTATCCGGCGAACGTGGCGATCGCGGGACGCCGGATCGCCTACGTCGGCCCCGGCCGGGCAATGATCGGGCCCGACACCGTGGTGCTGCCGCTCGCCGGCAAGATCCTCGCGCCCGGGTACATCGACCCCCACACGCACATCACCGGCATGACGACGCCCGTCGAGTTCGCCCGCGAGGCGCTGCGAACCGGGACGACGACGCTCGTCGCCGACACCCTGCAGCTGCTCCTGCAGACGCCGTTCGAGCAGCTGCCCGGCCTCCTGACCGGCCTGGCGGAGATGCCCGTGTTGATCGTCTGGTCTCTCCGGCTGCACGGGGCGTCGCCCCTCCCCGACGAGACGATGTTCGACCCGAGCCGCCTTGCCGCGCTCCTGGACGCCGAAACGGTCCGCACGGCCGGCGAGGTCACGCGGTGGCCGGCCGTGTACCACGGCGACGACGACCTGCTCTCGAAGATCGCGCTCGCCCAGGCTCTGGGACGCCGCGTCGACGGCCACGCGCCGGGCGCGTCGTACGACCGCCTCCAGGCGCTCGCCGCGGCCGGCTGGTCGTCCGACCATGAAGCGATCACGGCGGACGAGGTGCTGAGCCGGCTCCGGGCCGGCATGTATACGATGCTGCGCCAGTCATCGCTCCGCCCCGACGTGCCGCTGCTGGCCTCCGCGGTCACCGAGAATCGCGTACGGTCGGCGCGCCTGATGCTCACCGCCGACGGGCCCGAAGCGGTCACGATCGCCGAATGCGGCTACATGGACCACGTGATCCGGCAGGCGATCGCCTCCGGGATCCCGCCGATCACCGCCTACCAGATGGCGACGCTCAATCCCGCCGCGTACGTGGGGCTCGACGAGGAGATCGGCGGGATCGGGCCGGGCCGGCGGGCGGACATCGTCGTGCTGGACGACGTCCGCAACCCGACCCCCGAGCTGGTGCTGGCGCGGGGGGTGGTCGCCGTCCGGGAGGGCCGGAACGCCGCGGAGTTTCCACAGATCGACTGGACGCGGTACATCCCGCCACGGTTCCGGCCGTCCTGGATTCCGGCGCCGGGCCTGTTCGAGATGCCGGCGGCTGCCGGCACCGGCGGCGAACCCCCGGCGGACGGGGAGGTCCTCTTCCCGGTCATCCGGCTCGAGAACAGCGTCATCACCCGGCGCGTCGACGTCCCGATGGCGGCGCGGCGGGGACTGCTCGAGCCGCCCCGAGACGTCCTGCGCCTGGCCCTCGCCGGCCTCGACGGCCGGTGGATCGTCCGCGGGGCCCTCGCCAACTTCGCGACCCGGCTCGGCGGACTCGCGTCGTCGTTCAACGTCATCGCCCACCCGATCGTGATCGGGCAGGATCCCGCGGACATGGCGCGCGCGGTCCGCCGGATGCTCGAGATCGGCGGAGGGATCGTCGCGGTCGAGGGTGGGGAGACGAAGCTGGAGCTCCCGCTCCCGATCGGGGGCATCATGTCCCCGGAGTCGCTGCCGGCGCTCGCGGACCGAGCGCGGGAGTTGTATGCGTTCTTACGCGCGCGCGGGTATCCCCACTCGGATCCGCACTACTCGCTGTTGTTTCTCCCGCTCGACTCGCTCCCCGACATCCGCATCACGTACCGGGGGATCTGGGACGTCCGGCGCGGGAAGGTCCTTGTGCCCAGGCAGGAGTTCTCGCCGGCCTCCCCTGAACAGTAGACGGCCATGGCCGCGCTTGACCTCGTGATTCGCGCAGGACGTCTAGCCGGACACGACGCTACGATGGACGTCGGCGTCCGCCGCGGACGGATCACCGCCCTCGCCCCCACCATCCGCGGGCGCGCGCCGGTCGAGCTTGACGCCGACGGCCGGCTGGTCGCCCCGACGTTTGTGGAGCCCCATATCCATCTCGACAAGGTGCTCATGAGCGAACGCGTCCGGCCGAACCTCTCCGGCACGCTCGCCGAAGCCATCGAAATCATGTGGGAGGCCAAGAAGCGCTACACCGTCGACGACGTCGCCCGGCGGGCCGGCCGCGTCATCGAACTCGCGGTCGCGCACGGGGTCACCTGGATCCGAACCCACGTCGACGTCGACCCGATCGGGGGGCTCACCCCCCTCCGCGGCGTCGTGGAAGCGCGCCGGCGGTACCGGGACCTCTGCCGCATTCAGATTGTCGCGTTTCCCCAGGAAGGGATCATCAAGAGCCCAGGCACGCAAGGTCTCCTGGCCAAAGCCATGCGCGAAGGCGCGGATCTGGTCGGCGGGATGCCGCACAACGAGCACACGCCCCAGGATTCGATCCGCCACATCGACGTGGCGTTTGCCCTGGCACGGCGCGCTCGGTCCGACATCGACATGCACGTGGATGAAACAGACGACCCGCAGTCTCGGACGCTGGCGGAGTTGGCCGCACGGACGCTCCGGCACCGGTACCGCGGGCGCGTGACGGCCGGCCACATCTGCGCGCTGGCCGCGTATGACGATCCGTACGCTGCCAAGGTGATCGGCCTCATGTCGCGCGCGGGGGTCAACGTCGTCACCAATCCCGCCACCAACCTGATGCTCCAGGGCCGATTTGACAAGCAGCCAATCCGGCGGGGGGTCCCCCGCGTCAAGGAGCTCCTGGCCGCGGGGGTCACGACCGCGTTCGGGCAGGATTGCGTCAAGGACACGTTCTACCCGAGTTGGGGGCAGGCCGATCCGCTCGAAGTCGGCCTGATCACCGCCCACGCCCTCCAGTTCACGCAGCCGCGCGAGATCGAGACGTTGGCCGAGATGTGTACCACAAGCGCCGCGCGGGTGCTGCGGCTCGAGGACTACGGCCTGCGGATCGGCGCGGCCGCCAGCCTGAACGTCATCGATGCGCCGACGTTCGCCGAGGCCTTCCGGACGCGGGCAGATCGCCGGTTCGTGCTGTTCCGCGGGCGGGTCGTCGCAGAAACAACGACCGCGTCCAAGATTTACCGCGCGCGCTGACCGCGTTACTTCTCGATCTGAATGTTCACGTGCTTCAGCTCCGTGTACTCGAACAGACCCTCGAGCCCGTACTGGCGGCCGAGGCCGGACTGCTTGTAGCCGCCCATCTCCGTGGACTGGAACATCTTGCCGAACGTGTTGATCCAGATCGAGCCGGCGCGGACGCGCGTGGCGATCTTCATCGCCTTGTTGATATCCCGCGTCCACGCCGCGGCGACGAGGCCGTACTTCGTGTTGTTGGCGATCCGGATCGCGTCGTCCAGGTCCTTGAACGTCGTGATCCCCACGACCGGACCGAAGATCTCCTCCTGGGAGATACGCGCATCCGGCGCCACCCCGTCGAACACGGCCGGGGCCAGAAAGTTCCCCTTGGCCAGCTCGCCGTCGGTCAGCCGCTGTCCGCCGACCAGCAAACGCGCCTCCTTTTTCCCCTGCTCGATGTAGCCCGTGATCTTCTTGAGCTGGGACTCGGAGATGACGGGGCCGACCTCGACGCCCTTCTCCCACCCGGGCCCGACCTTCAGCTTGGGCACCATCTCCTTGATGCGCTCGACGAACGCGTCATGGATACTCGCCTCCACGAGCACGCGCGTCCCCGCGATGCAGATCTGCCCGGCGTTGTAGAACGATGCGGCGTTGAGGGCGCCGCGGATCGCCCGGTCCATGTTGGCGTCGGCGAACACGATCGTCGGCGACTTGCCGCCGAGCTCGAGCGAGACTTTCTTCAAGTTGCCCGCGGCCAGGCGCATGATCTCGCGGCCGGTCGCGGTGTCTCCGGTGAACGCCACCATGTCCACGTCGTCGTGCCGCGCCAGCTCCGCGCCGACCGGATCGCCCGGCCCCGTCACGATGTTCACGATACCCTTGGGGAACTCCGGGATGCTCTCGATGATCTTCCCGAGCTCCACCGTCGAGCCCGCGGTGTAGCTGGCGGGCTTCACGACGACCGCGTTCCCCGCGGCCAGCGCCGGCGCGATCGCGCGGGCCAGCAGCGCGAGCGGAGCGTTCCACGGCACGATGATGGCGACGACGCCGATCGGCTCCCGGATGATGATGCTCAGGCTGTTCGGCTGGGGGATCTGCGACCGGCCGAACACCCACCGGGTGAGGCCGGCGAAGTAGCTCGTCGTCTCCGCGAGGCGCAGCGCCTCGCCGCGGCTGATCGGAAACGGCTTGCCGCTCTCGCGCGTCAACTGGGTCGCGAGGTCCTGGTGCCGTTCGTGGACCGCCGCCGAGAACTTGGACAGCGCCGCCGTCCGGACGTTCGGATCGTCGCGCCACTCGGTCGTCTCGAAGGCCTCGCGCGCGGCCGCGATCGCGGCCCGCGCGTCGTCCACTGTGGACCGCTGGGCCCGGTAGAGCAGCTCGCCGTTCGCCGGGCTCGTGACGTCGAACAGGCCGCCGGAGGACTCCCGCCACTCCCCTGCGATGAAGTTCTTGTACACTGTCACCTGCTGCGCCGTTGCCATCAAAGCGTCCCTCCCATCGTGCGATTCGTCATCCCGTCCACATGCCGTCCGGATCGAACTGCGTGAGGGCCGCGAGCTCCTCCGCGCCCGGCTCCCGGGTCGTCCCGAGCGCCGGCGCGACCCGGAGGTCCCACCCGGTGTGCGCCCGCACCTCCTCCACCGTGACCCCGGGGTGCACGGTCTCGAGGACCATCTCCCCGGAGTCCCCGTCGAAACCCAGCACCCCCAGGCTCGTGATCACCCGCGCGGGCCCGCCCCGCGGGAGCCCGACGTCCTGCCGCCACCGCCCGCCCGTGCCGTACCCCGGGGACGTGAGATAGTCTACCCGCTCCGGGAACCGCCGTCGCTCGTGCTGCATGATCACGACCGTCCGCCAGGCGAGCGCGGCGATGTCGGCCGCGCCCCCGCTCCCCGGCAGGCGGATGCGGCGCCCCCCCTTCGCCACCCACGTGGTGTTGAGGTTGCCGAAGCGGTCGACCTGCGCCCCGCCGAGGAACCCCACGTCCACCCGGCCCCGCTCGAGATGGCCCATCACGTCGCGGAGCGTTGTGCACGCGACCGCGCCGAGGATGTTCGGCGGATCGCCCATCGTGATGATGGGACCGGCCGGCGGCGTGTCCCGGATGACGCCGTTTTCGAAGAGGCCGACGATGCCCGGCGCATGGAGGGCGCGCGCGAGCGCGAACCCCAGGAGCGGCAGGCGCATCCCCACGAACACGACCTCGCCGTCCCGGATCTCCCGCGCCGCCGCGACGACCATCACCTGCCGCCGCGGCGCCCCCCCGGCCGTCACCTCGCGCTGCGGGCTCGCCATCGCTCCGGCGGTCACAGCCCGTAATTGACCGGCGCGGCCAGACGCGGGGTGCGCGGCCGCAGGCCGCGGATGCGGTCCTCGCCTACCGCGGCGAGGTAACCCGACTGGCCGTCCGTCGTGAGCACCATCCGCTCGAGCCACCCGAGAAATCCGTCCCGGCTGCGCGTTTCGGCGTGATACTCGTCGTAGAACCGGTCGTCGCGATTCACGTACCCCTGCGTCGGCGAGGGATGGGACCCATACGGCACGGCGGCGACCGCGCCGGCCAGGAAGCCCGGGACGAGGGTGCGGTTCGGATCGCTCCGGATCACGGCGGGCTCCACGACCTCCTCGCAGGTCAGCAGCACGGTACCGGCCGCCCGCGCCGCCTCGAGGGAGACGCCGAGGTTGCCCCACAGGTGGGCGTTGCCGTCGGCGTCGCAGCGCGGGACGTGCAGAATCGTGACGTCGGGCGCCAGCGCCCCCACGGCGAGCAGCCGGTCGCCGGTAAACGGGCACACGATCTCTCTGAGACGGGCATGCCTCCGGACGATATCACTCCCGAGCGCCGTTCGCGACGGGAGGAACGGCACCCCCCGGGCGGCGGCCTCGAGCGCCAGCGCCACGGTCAGGTTCGAATGGTCCTCGATCTCGAGGGGCCGCGGGATGCCCTCCTCGATCGCCCGGCGAAAGTTGTACGCGATCCCTGCCCCGACGTTCCCGACCCATGCCGCGATGACGCGGGCGACGCACCCGGCCCCGATCAGCTGATCGAACAGGATGTCGGAGATCGGGCCCACCAGCGTGAGGTCGCGCCGCCCCTGCCGGATGATCTCGTGCCCGGCCGCGAACGGGATCGCGGACTCGAGGCCGGTGCCCAGGGCGATCGTCACGCCGTCACGGACGTGCCGGGCAATCGCCTCCTCGAGCGCCATCACCTTCTGCACGGAGAGACCTCTCGCATCCGGCGCGGCGCTCAGGGCCGCGGCGGCGCCGCCTGGGGCACCGCGGCGCCCCACTTCACCCGCTCGAACACCGTCCGGCAGCCCCGACAGTAGTACTGCGAGGTGAGCGGCGAGGACCCGAACAGGCTGAACAGCTCCGTCTCCCGGGAGTCACAAAACGGGCAGGCCACCTCCGCCTGCGCGCGCTCCGTGCGGCCGCCCGGCGTCACGCCGTCGAGATCCGACGGGCCCCTCATCGCCGCACCCTGCGCGCCTGCGCGTCCCACGACGCCCACGGCAGCGGCTCGGCCGCCGCCCACCGAGTGCCGCGGACGCGCACAGGCGCCTCGACCCCGGTGTCTCGGAAGAGGGGGCCGATCACGCCGAGGAACCGGTCGCGCACGCGGTCGCCCGCTTCCTGGAGGATGCCGGCGTCCACGAGGCACGCCAGGGCGCCGCCGCCGTCCGGCCCGAACCAGCACAACACGTCCGGCCAGGCGTCCCGCACGAGGCCGGTGAGCCGTGCCCGCACCGGCTCCCCCTCGGCCGCCAGCGCGCGGAGCCATCCCTGGCCGTGGATCGCGTGGTATTCTTCTTCCTCGATGATCTTGCGCGCGCGCTGCCTGAGCGGCAGATAGTGCGACTCCAGCGCCGTCCGGAGAACGAGCGCCAGCGCCTGATCCAGGAGGACGTTCGCGACGATCAGGTGGGGCCAGGTCGGAAACGAGGCGTCGAGGAACGCCACGATCCGGGCGTCGGCCGCCGCCCACTCGTGCTCGGACCGGCGCGGCGCGCCGGGCAGCTCCTCCAGCATCCCGTAGAGCACCCGGGCATGGCCCAACTCGTCCTGGGCCATCGCGGTCGCCGCGACGCCGGACTCGATCGTGGGCCCGCTGCTGCACCACTCCCCGTACCGCAGGCCGAGGGCGTGCTTGTTATCCGCGAGCGCAACGACGAGATCCACGAGCGCCGGCACGCACTCCCGGGGCAGCGCCGACGGCCGGTCGAGCAGCGGCGTGCTCACGCGTGCGCGTCCACGGCCTCGGCGCGCACGGACTCGACGGGAATGATCGCGCGCCTCGGGACGACGTACATCTCGATCCAGGACTCCTCGTCGTAGATGCTGCGGGCGTAGACCCGGGCGAGCGCGTCCGCGGGCGCGGCCACGCAGCCGACGTGGCGGAGCGGCTCGCCTTCCGCTCGGCGGGCGAACACCTCGTACACCGGTTCCTCGCCGATCGCCTTCATGCCGGCCTCCTCACACCGCGACCCCCCACTGCCGGAACTGCCGCCGGGCCGCCTCGCTCAGCCGGTCCTTCGTCCAGGGCGGATCCCAGGAGAGGGTGATCCCCACCTCCCGGATGCCGGGGAGCCGCAGCAGCCGCTCGCGGATGTCGTCCCGGATCATGTCCATGCACGGGCACCCGGTCGAGGTAAACGTCAGCGTGATGGAGACGGCGCCCCCGTCCACGGCGACGCCGTAGACGAGGCCCATGTCGACGATGCTGACGGGCCACTCCGGATCGACGACCTCGCCCAGAGCGGTCATGACCTGCTCCGCCGTCACGGCCGGCCGTCGCGTCTCGTCGAGGCGCGCCGCGTCCCGCACGGTCAGTGCGCCGCCACGAGCGACCGCATCTGGTGGCGCCCGCGCTGCAGCATCTCGATGAACATCGCGTTGGCGGGCCCGCGCCGCTTCCAGCGCACCATGACGTCGTCCCACGTGATCGGCCGGTCCATCAGCCACCGGCGCTCCGCCTCGTCGAAGTCCACCGGCAGCGGATAGTCGAGGACAAACGTGTCGGTCGCGGGGTCGTGGTGCGCCGGGACCCGGAATCCCAGGCTCTCGCACAGCGGCACGGCGGTGCGCAGCCATGTCTGCCGGAGCTGATCGTTCGTGCTGCCCTTGAGTTTGTAGCCGATCTGTTTCCCGTGCGTCTTGAGGCTGTCGGGAAGGCCGAACCATTCCACCGTCATCGGGAACATCCAGTCGATGGCGCGCTGGATCTCGTCCCGCTGCGCCCCGGCCAGGCGGCGCATCCCGTTCTCCCCGTGGCGGAGGTGGAAGTTCTCCTCCTTGTCGACTTTGGCGAGCGCCCGGCGCCACGGACCGTAGCTGCAGTTCCGGTACACGTCGCCGAGGAGCACGAACCCGGCCCGGTCGTAGAACGCGTTCGCGACGATCAGCTCGATCCAGGACCGCAGCGGCACGTCAAACGCGTACGGATGCTTGAACTTCGTCGGCGGCCGGTCGTAGATGAGGGCCTCGGTATCCACGCCCAGATCCTCGAGAATGCGGTACCCGATGTGCGCATGGCTCAGCTCGTCCTGGATAATCGCGAGGGCCGAGATCAGGTTGTTCATCGACGGGACGTTCCGGGCCGCCGTGTAGTAACTCGGGGCGCTGATCATTTCGGTGTCGGCGGAGACGGTCAGGATGTGGATGAGGGTCCGACGGTAGTCCTCGGTCATCTCGTCCGGGCTCTCGATGATGTGTCCCTGCTGGATGCGCTCGATGAGCTGCTCGTCGGTGATCGCGGCCATCGCCCGGCGCCTCCAATATGACACGGTTTTTGCACGAACAGCGAGAATTGCGTGTATAATTATTATACGGCGTCGCCGCGGGGGCGTCAACGCATGCGCGCACGATCACTGCTCGTCACGGTCTGGGGAGACACGATTCGGCCGCTTGGCGGCGAGATCGCGCTCGCCAGCCTGATCCGCCTGATGGCCCCGCTCGACCTCACCCCGCGCGCGGTACGCGCCGCCGTCACCCGGATGGCGCGGCAGGGCTGGCTGCGCCCCCGCCGGGTGGGACGCCGCGCCTTCTACGCCTTGACCCCCTCGGGCGAGTGGCGGGTCGAACAGGGCGTCCGCCGCGTGTACCGCCTGGGCCCCGAGGCCTGGGACGGGCGGTGGCGGCTCCTGACCTACACGATCCCGGAGGGCCGCCGCGCCGACCGCGACCGCCTGCGCCGCGAGCTGACCTGGCTCGGACTCGGCCCGCTGTCGCGGAGCACGTGGCTCACCCCACACGACCTCTCACCAATCCTGACGGAGCTCGTCTCCTCCCGCGGCCTTCGCGCGGACGCGGCGCTGTTCGAGGCGCGCCACCTCGGCGTGGACGGGGAGCCGGCGCTGGTGAGGCGCTGCTGGGACCTCGACGCGATCGCCTCGAGGTATCGAGACTTCCTCACCGCCACCCGCCCCCGCGCCGAGGCGCTCCGGCGCCGGATGCAGGCCCGGCGGCTCTCGGAGGCCGGGTGTTTTGCCGCGAAGATCCGGCTCGTCCACGAGTACCGGAAGTTTCTCTTTGTGGACCCCGGTCTGCCGGACGTCCTGCTGCCGCCGCGGTGGCCCGGGCGGGACGCTGCGCGGCTCTTCCAGGCCACCTACGAGATGCTCGCCCCTCCGGCGGGACGGTTTGTGGCCGGGGTCGGGCTCAGCGCCCCTTGAACGCCGGCGGGCGCTTCTCGAGGAATGCCTTGACGCCCTCCGCGCCGTCCTCCGTCATGAACGCGCGGAACAGCGCCTCCCGCTCGTAGGCGAGGCCGTCGTCGAGCGCCATCTCCAATCCCCGGTTGACCGCGAGCTTCGTGAGCCCGATCGCAACGTTCGCGCTGCGGGTCAGCGCGCCGGCGTACTCGTGGGTCGTTCCCAGCAGCTCGTCGGCCGGGAAGACGCGGTCCACGAGGCCGAGCGCGAGCGCCTCGTCCGGAGCCACGGTCCGGCCGGTGATCATCAAGTCCAGCGCGCGGCTCTTGCCGATCAGGCGCGGCAGGCGCTGGGTCCCGCCGTTGCCGGGGATGATCCCGAGCGTGATCTCCGGCTGCCCGAGGCCGTAGGTGCCGGCCGCGGCGAACCGCAGGTCGCAGGCGAGCGCGATCTCCATCCCGCCCCCGAGACAGTGGCCGGTGATCGCCGCGATGAAGACGACGGGCATCGTCTCGATCCGGCGCAGCACCTCGTGCATGTGGGTGATGAACCGGACCTTGTCCTCGAGCGTGGATGCGGCGAACCATTTCACGTCCGCGCCGGCCGAGAAAAAGCGCGGCAGCGTGCTGGTCAGGATCACGGCGCGGATGCCGTCGTCGGCCCGAATCCCGTTCACGGCCTCCTCGAACTCCGCGGCGAACTGCGGGTTGTAGGCGTTGGCCGGAGCGCGGTGCAGCGAGATCTGGCCGACCGCCCCGGTCCGCTCAAGACTGATCATCTCTCCCACGATCGACACCTCCGACTCGTTTGCCGCGGCGCGACGCTCGGCCTTGGCGCGCTACACCCGTTCCCGCAGGCGGAACCGCTGGATCTTGCCCGTCGCCGTCTTCGGCAGCTCCGGCGTGAACTCGATCCAGCGCGGGTACTTGTACGCCGCGATCTTGTCGCGGACGAATGCCTGGATCTCCCGGGCGAGCGCGTCCGACGCCGCGTGGCCCGGCTTGAGGACCACAAACGCGTACGGCTTCACCAGCTCGTCCTTGTCGGCCCGCCCGACGACGCCGCATTCCAAGACCGCGGGATGCTGGATGATGGTCGCCTCCACTTCGGTGGGGGAGACCCACTGCCCGCCGGCTTTCAGCATGTCGTCCGACCGGCCGCAGTACCAGCAGTACCCGTCCGCATCCCGGTAGTACTTGTCGCCGGTGCGGAACCAGTCTCCCAGAAACGCCTGCTTCGTCCGCTCGTGTTTGTTCCAGTAGCCGGCGGCGAGACTGTCGCCGTTCACGAGGAGGTCTCCGATCTCCCCGGGCGGCAGATCGCGGCCGGCCTCGTCGACGATCCGAACGCTGTAGCCGGGGACGACCTCGCCGCTGCTCCCCGCGCGCACCCGTCCCGGCCGGTTGCTGATGTAGATGTGAAGGACCTCGGTCGAGCCGATCCCGTCGAGGATCTCCACGCCAAACCGCTCCTTCCACCGGGTAACCAGCGCCGACGGCAGGGGCTCTCCGGCCGAGACGCAGAGCCGCACCGCGCCCAGATCACGAGGACCCTCCCCCGCCAGCATCGCCGCGTACGCGGTGGGGGCGCTGAAGAACAGCGTGGGCCGGTACCGCCGGATCAGATCGAAGTAGATCCGGGGCTCGAACCGGCCTGGGTACAGGACCGTCGCGGCCCCGACCCGCAGTGGGAAGTACAGCGCGTTCCCGAGCCCGTAGGCGAAGTAGAGTTTCGCGACGGAGAAGCAGACATCGCGTTCCTCGATCCCGAGAATCCCCTGCGCGTACGCGTCGGCCGTGAAAACCATGTCGTGATGGAGATGCACGGTCGCCTTCGGCGCCCCGGTGCTGCCGCTGCTCCACAGCCAGAACGCCGGTTCGTCCCGGTGGGTCGGCGCGGGTGAGAGTTCGGGATCGGCGGCGGACAAGAGATCGCCGAGCGCGTGCCGGCCCCGGCCCGGCTCCCCGCCGCCTGTGACGATCACGTGCCGGAGCGTGGGGACCGAGGGCAGCAGGTCCTCCACCACGGGCAGCAGCTCCTCGCTGACCGCGAGAACGGACGCCCGGCTGTCGCGCAGCATGTACGCGTAGTCGTGGGGCTTGAGCGCGGTGTTCGTCGGCACCGGAACGGCGCCGATGCGGATGGCTCCCCAGAACAGGTAGGCGAACTCGGGCGAGTCGAGGAGGAGCAGGAACACCCGCTCCTCGCGCCGCATGCCGAGGCCCCGCAAGGCGTTCCCGGCCCGGTTGACCTGCATGGCCAGCGCCGCATACGTGATCTCGCGCTCCCCGGCGTGGATCGCCACGCGGTCCGCCCGCCCGTGTTCGAGGTTGTGGTCGAGAAAGGCGGTCGACACGTTGAAGGTCTCGGGAAGCTCACCGCTCGGGGTCATCGCGCCTCTTCGGGTTCGTGGACCCGCGCGCCCTCTCCTCTCCCCGCGCCCGTCATCGACGATGCCTCGCCTCCCCGCTTATCGCCCGGTGCGTGCCTTATCGCCCGGTGCGCGCCAGCAGCTCCACCCAGCCCCGCATCAGCGACTTGCCCCGCGCGATCTCCTCGGCCTTGAAGAACTTCTCGAGCGTGACCCGCTGGATCGGGTACACGGGGCGCTGAAAGTCCGTATCGTAGCCGAACGGGACCGTGGCGTCGATCGCCATCCCGCCCTCGAACCGGGTGTTCATCGCCGTCCACTGCCGGTCTCCCGCCGTGAGGCGTTCCTCGGGGATGAACGTCTGGCCGGCGCCGCCGGGGATCGGGTTCAGGATGTCCGTCCGCGGATTGACGCGGGTCGTGAGGCACCAGATGATCTCGTCCATGTTGTAGATGTCCACGTCGCCGTCGACGACGATCGCCAGCCGCATCCCCTGGCTGCACGCCATGGCCGCGACGAGGAAGTTGCGGACCATGCCGTCGTCCGTCTTGAGCCGCTTCTTCACCTGGATGATGCACCCGCCCCAGTCGGTCATGGGGAACGGGATGTTCACGTCCTGGACGATGCCCGGCTGGAGGCGCTCGCAGAGCTCGAAGATCGCCGACTCCCGAACCGTCGTGTCGATGTTGTGGCAGTCGAGCATGTGGACCCCGAGAAGGTAGAAGATCGGTTTGCTCTGGCGCCGGCGCATCGTGATGCCGGTGACGTGAAACGTCGACGCCCGGTACGCCTTCCCCATGTAGCCGGCCCACTCGGGATGGAACGGGAACCGGCCCTGCGTGTCCGCCGCCTCGGCCTCGGCCGTCTCATACCGCTTGTCGCGCGGGTGGATCTCGCCCTCGAGCACGAGTTCGCAGTCGGCCACGGCCCACGCGTCCACCGTGCGCGCCTTGACGATACGAACCGGGAAGCCTTGGACGGCCCCGGCCGCGCCGAGCTCGTCGCCGCCGCGCGGCAGGATCACGTAGTCGAAGCCCCCGCCGGCGATCAGCGTCGCCGCCGGGGGCAGCCCGAAGCACATCGTCAATGGGATGGGCTTGTCATCGCGGTAGTGCTCGGTGATGATCTGCCACATATGGCCGCCGGGCGCCGACTGAAACGTGCAGACGTTCCCCCACCGGGCGTTCATCCGATTGTAGCCGATGTGGCTCCCGCCGTGGAAATACGGGCCGACGACGACGCTGTTGCCGCTCCCGATCGTTCGCTCCGACTCGAGCTCCGTGTGGCGGATCGCGACGACGTACTTGTTCACGTCGAGGTCGGTGGTGATGACCTCCTCCTGGCACGGCGCCTCGCCGTGCGGGACTTCGGCCGGCGGAATCGGATGGGTGAGCGCGTGGGCCAGCTTGTGCGTCCGCGCGACCGGCGTCTCCCAGCCGAACAGCCTGTCGACGATGCCCATGTTGGCGAACAGGTTCGTGACGGCCTGGGCGTGGGGGTAGCCTTTCACGTGCTTGAACAGGAGCGGGTAACTCCCGTCGAGCTGCTTCTGCACGCCGGTCACCTCGAGATCGGGGTCGACCGGCACGTCGGTTTCCAGCAGCAGCCCCTCCTGTTTGAGCCACTCGAGCGTGCCACGGAGCGTCTGAACGCTGCGCTCGATCTTCACCGGGACGGCCATCGGTCTCTGCCTCCTCTTCCTCGGGTCCGGTCGGACCCCGGGGTTATTCGATCACGCCGCGCGCGATCAACCGCGCAATGTCCGGCTCCGCCAGCCCCAGCACGTCCCGATAGACGTGAGTGTTGTGCTCCCCGAGCAGCGGGCTGGGGCGCAGGTCGGCCGGGGTCTCGGACAGCGTAAAGGGCGGGGCCTCGTAATGGAACCGGCCGAGTTCCGCATGGGGCAGGTCGCGCCAGATCCGCCGGTGCGCCAGCTGGGGATCGGTGAAGAGGTCTCCCAGCCGGTGCACGGCGCCGGAGGGCACGCCCGCGCCTTGCAACATCTCCATGACCGCCTCCGGCGTGTGCTGCGCCGTCCACGCGCCGATCAGGGCATCGAGCTCGTCCTCGTGCGCCTTCCGCGCGGACAGCGTGTCGAACCGCGGGTCCTCCGCCCACTCCGGATGGCCGGCCGCGCGGCACAGCGCCTCCCACTCGGCATCGGCGCCGGCGGCGACGACGCACCAGCGGTCCGCGCCTCGGGCCGGATATGCGCCGTGGGGGGCGGCGTCCGGGCTGCGATTCCCCGCCCGGGTCATGACGCGGCCGTTTGTCTCGTAGTCCAAGAGCGCCGGCGCCATGAACTGCAGGCCCGTCTCGTACTGGGAGAGATCGATGTACTGTCCGCGCCCGGTGCGGCGCCGGAAGTCGAGGGCGGCCAGCACCGCAATCAGGCCAAAGCCGACCGCGATGAAGTCGATGTAGGGGCCGAACAGGAGCATCGGGTCTTCGCCCGGATACCCCGTCAGATACGTGAACCCGCTCTGGGAGGTCAGCTGGGACCCGAAGCCGCGCTGGCTCGCCTTGGGTCCGGTCTGGCCCATGTTGCACGAGCTCAGGTAGATGAGCGCCGGGTTGATCTCGCGCGCGGCCTGGTAACTCAGCCCGTTGCGCGCCATCACCCCCGGCACGAAGTTCTCGATCAAGATGTCCGCCCATGCCACCAGCCGCTTCGCGAGCGCCGCGCCTTCCGGCGCTTTCAGGTTCAGCGTGATGCCGAGCTTGCTGTCGTTGAAGAGGGCAAACGAGCCGGTGCGGTTGAGCCCGGGAATGTTGTCCTTGTAGGGCGGATAGTGCACGCGGAACCCGTCGGGGCGCGTGCGCGACTCGACGCGGATGACGGTCGCGCCGTGTTCCCCCAGGTGCTTCCCGACCATCGGCCCCGCGGCAAACACGGCAAACTCGACGACCTTGACCCCCGCCAACGCGCCCACTATTTTCGCCCCATTCGCGCCCCGGGCGCTCACCAGATCCCCCACCGCCTCACCGGGTTCAGGTGGCGCCGGGGCAGCCCCCGGCGCCGCGCCCAGGATTTCTGCGTTGTGCTCGCCGACACCCGGCGCGGCCCGGCGAATCGCCCACGCGGCGGCCGAGAACCGGGCGAACGGCCCCGGGTAGGTCACCGTGGCGTCCAGGTCCGGATGGTCCACCTCCTGCCAGAACCCCCGTGCCGCGAGCTGCGGATCGTCGCGGATGTCGCAGACGTCCGAGACCGGATACCCCAGGATACCCCGCGCGACCGCCTCGGCTGAGAACTCGGCTTTCGTGCGCCGGCCCAAAAACTCGACAAAGGGGGCCTCCAGCGTGTCGATCTCCTCCTGCGTGCTGCTCGCGACATTGAACGCGCCCCACTCGATCTGCGTGAGCCACGCCGGGGCTTCGCCCAACTCGGCCATCCACCGCACCATGGCCTCATTGGAGCGCTTCCCTGCCTCCCCGCCGTAGAAGATGAAGTTGATGTGCCCGTCCCGGCAGCGGTAGATGGCGCGCATGCGGGCGCCGGTCATGCTGCGCCCGACGATGCGGCTGCCGGCGCGGTGCAGATGGTCGCGCATCAGGCTCCAGTGGGCCGGGGCATTCGCGAGCGCCCAGAGCAGGCTCGCCTGCATCGACACGTCCACGTGTTGGCCGTATCCGAAGCACTCGCGGGCGTGGTGCGCAATGAGCGTCCCGGCGGCGGCGTACATTCCGGTCCACATCGCCGCCTGCGGCAGAGACACGCGGAGCGGCGGGCGCCCGGGCTCGCCGACGAGCGACATCAGTCCGCTCATGGCCATCGCGACCAGGTCCGAGCCGCGGTACCCGGCGTACGGCCCGGTCCGGCCGAACGGCGTGATGGATGTCCAGACGAGGCGGGGATTGAGCGCGCGCACGGCGCGGTCGTCGACGCCCCGCGCCTCAAGCCACCCGGGAGGGGACGACTCGATGACAAAATCCGCCGAACGCGCCAGCCCGCGCAGCCGGTCTTGCCCCTCCGCGGTGTCGAGGTTCAGGGTCACGCCGCGCTTGTTCGCGTTGTAGGCGAGCCAGCCGAGGCTCTTTCGCGGGTCGGGCTCGTCGTGGTAGAACGGGCCGAGGAACCGGCCGGGATCCCCTCCAGGCGGCTCGATCTTGATGACGTCCGCACCAAGGTCTCCCAAAATGCGGCCGCAGAGCCAGCCGTGCTGATCGGTCAGGTCCAGGACGCGGTAGGGACCAAGAAGGCTCGTCCCCCCGGCCTTCACGCCCATCCCCGCCTTCACACCCGCCGCGGAACGGCCAGGCGCGGAGCGGTCCGGCGCGTCCTTACTGCCCCGCGGGGGCCCCCCGGTGTCCACCCGCGCGGCGAAGTAGGACAGGTGGTCGTGCATGAGCCGCCGCGCCGCGTCCTCGTCCCGCGCCTTGATCGCATCGAGGATGCGCTGGTGATCGGCGATCGCGCGCTCGGCCATGTCGTCCGCCGGCAGCAGCGCGGCCAGGGCTTCGTGAAACAGCGTGCGGAATGAATCCACGGCAAACAGGAGAACCGGGTTCTTCGCCGCCTCCGCGAGCGCGATGTGGAAAGCGACGCTGCTCGGGATGAAGTACGGATCCCCGGCCGCCCGGGCGCCACGCGCGCCGGTGACGGCGTCTTCCATGGCGCGCATGTCCTCAGGTGTCGCGCGCTGCGCGGCGAGGAAGGCAACGTGAGGCTCCACGAGCAGCCGCGCCTCGCCCAGGTCCTGGAAGGTGGCGCGCTTCAGGCGCAGCATGTTCGCCAGCGACTCGCTCACGGGGTGCGTGCTGGGGCTGGCGACAAACGCGCCGCCCCGCGCGCCCACCTTGATCTCGATGAGGCCCTGGGATTCGAGGACGCGGAGGGCGTCCCGGACGGTGACCCGGCTCAGCCCGAACTCCTCGGCCAGATCCTTTTCGGAGGGAAGCGGATCTCCAGGTCCGAGGCGCCCGCCAAAGATGAGCGCCTTCACCTGCTGCACGATCTCCTCGGACGCCCGGGTGACGCGAACAGGGCGAAACATCACGCCGCACTCCTCCGACGAAACGCATGCGCACAGACCCGGATGAGATGAAATGTATAATATTTATACATTTAGCCGCTGCGGGTGTCAACGGGCGGCGCCGGGTGCAGGGTCCCCACCGGTTCCGCTGGAATCGCTCTGATGTTCACCCCGTGCACCCTCACCGGGGTCGATGCGGAGGCGCCATGACAAAGACGCGGCACGGACTGTATTCATCCCGAACGGCGGTGGCGCTGCTGGGCCTGGCGCTCGGGCTGCTCGCGGCCGGAACAGCCGCATTTGCCGACGAGGTGCCGGTCATCCAGGGGGACGAGATTAAGCCCCGCGCCGAGGGTCGTCAGACAATCTGTCCCCCACCGGACGGGTTCACAGAGATCACCGCGGAGTCGTCAACGCCGGCGGCGGTCCAGGTGGATCAGCCCAACAACGCGTTCGGGGGCTGGGGCGTCAACTACACCGTAAAGCAGGGAGGCTCCCTCGCCATCGTGACCGTGACGCAGAAGAATCCCAAGACGGGTGAGATTCGCAAGTGTGCCTTCTTCGTCAACACGAGCGCGGTGCGTTTTGCCGCCGCGTCCTCCACCACCGCGGTCGTCGGCCAGCCCGTCCCGCTCCCGGCGGGGACCCCTGCCGGGGGCATCACCGATTTCAATCCAGTCTATGGAGGAACGAGCGGGGCTGGAGGTTTCACGAAAAACGGCACCACGACGGTGTTCACGCCGGAGAAACCGGGAATCTGGGGCGTCGAGGTCAAGCGGAGCGACGGCTTGACTGAAATGGTCTTTGTGTACGTCGCGCCGAAACCGGCGGCGCCTGCGCCGGCCGCGCCAAAAACCCCGACCCAACCGAGCACGCCCAAGCCGGACAAAGAGGGCGGTGGCGACTAACCGGCTTCGTTTCCCGGCGTGGAGCTGCGAGCGTGAGCGGGACCGAGGCGAGAGAACGGCGGCTGCGCGCGCAGCTCGCGGCGTGCACACTGCTGTCGAACGATCTGGGGATCCTGGGACCACATCGCCAAACTGTGGACATACTCCCCGCCCGGCGATTACGCCAGGTGAGGTACCGACTGATGCGGCACCGCCGGATCAGATGGGGGGATCATCCGAGCCGTTTACGGTGAATCGGCGGACCGCGCCAAGATGAGACTCGATGCGATTCAACCAACTCGCGTACGTGGGCGTGGGGACGACGGTAATCCGGTGCGTTCGATAGAACTCCCGAAGAAACGGGTGTCGGTGGGTGTTGAGATTATCCATGATCACGTACAAGCGTTGCCGACGGGGATAGCAGGCCCGCAGCCGCCGAAAGGCCGCCAGAATGTCCCGGGCCGTTTTCCGGCGCCGACAGATGCCCATAAGGCAGTCGCCGTGTACGTCGTAGAACCCCAAGAACTGCTCGGTACCCTGGGTGCGGCGGTAGGTGGCCCGTTGGGGTCGCGGATGTTGCGCCCGGGCCAGAGCGACGCCCGAGATTGGCCGCAGCTCCAAGGGGCCCCACTCGTCGAAGCAGACTGCCACCCCACCCCGCGGCCGCCGCTCGTAGAGATGGAGGATGCGCGTTTTTTTGTTTCGAACGCGGGATCGGGGGAGGTCTTCCAAGTCTTGAGTCGCTGAGGCGTCACCCCCTCGCGCCGGAGCAACCCGGCGCACCCACTCCTCGGTGATGGGCGGCAGCAGACCCCGCTGCTTGCAGTATGCCGTCAGCTTGGCCGTGGACCACTCGGTAAAGGGCAGCCCCAAATCGGCGGGGCGACTGAGGGCCACCTTCACCAACTCCCGGACCTGCTGGTTGGTCAGAATCGGCTCTCGGCCATTGGGATTGGTCGGCCGCTCGAATGTCTCGAACCCCGAGACGTTGAACCGATGGAGCCACAAGTACACGGTGTTCTTCATCGCACCCCACGCGATCGGCAATCGCGGGGCCAGAATGGCCCCGCAGTGCCTCGGCGACGATTCGGTACCGCTGGTGCAGGCGGACAGGCAGGGTCGAGGTGCGGAGCTTGGTGTTCAATAACCGCCGTTCTCTGGGGCGCATGCGACGAAGGGTGAGAAGACGCATAGGAGCCTCCGCTGCAACGATGTGTGCTGCGATTTGTTCGATACTTCCCGCACTCAAGTATCAGCCCGGTTTCCGCCCCCAGGACTGCACGAGGAGCTTGTCAATAATGACCGCCGTAGGATCGTTAAGATGGCGCAGCAACGCTTCTCTGTGTTTATTCAATTGGAATTCGTCCAGCAATCCGCTGGCGATTACCTTGTCGCGAACGGAATCAATCAGCGAGAGCAGATGCGTGCGACGATAATCGCCCGGCTTGGGGGTGGCGACAGTCACCTTGACTTGGACATCTTGAACACCTGCTCCCCGCAGCAAGGCCGGCAAACGCCGGCCGATGAAGCCATCACCACCGCCAGCATGGAACACAGTATGGAAGGCGTTCAGCAGAACATCCCACGAAGGATGTGGTGGCTGACAGAGCCAGGATACATTGTCCACATCCGCTAGAACCAGCGTCCCGCCTGGGCGAAGCAGAGATAGCATTTCCGCCAGGAATGCATCGCGGGCAGAAACATTGATCAGGACGAGCCGCTCGTGCACGAGATCATAAGCGTTTTTCTCAAGATTAGTGTTCAGAGCGTCTGCTTGTACCACTCTCACGTTGCTCAACCCGCGCTTGGCGATTTCGGCACGCGCCATCTCCACGAAGCGCGGCTCTCTTTCAAGTCCCACTACCGATCCGTGCGGTCCAACGCGCTGAGACAACAGATTGAGAATTCCAATCGGACCGCAGCCGACATCGACCGCACGCCATCCCGGCTGAATCCCGATCTGGTCCAGAAGCCAATTGGACTCCGGTTCGTAAACCTCGGCTTGTGCGAGCAGGCGCTGCAGTTCAGTCTGCGTACCGCCTAACGGATAACTCACGGAATCAGTCATGAATTTGGTCGTTCCCCGGGCACTGCTCGTTTACCTCTCAATCAAGTTGGAGCGGCACTAGTTACTTATCCACGGCCTCCAGGGTGGCTTTGCCGATGAGCTGATCATCAAAGTGCCCGTCACCCGCTCGCTCACGAGCCTGCAGCAACGCATGGTGAAGACGGGTGGTCGTTTGATCAAACACGCCCGGTACTACTGGTTACTCCTGGCCGTAGGACACCTGACGCGGCGGCTGTTCGGGGCGATCGTGCGGCGGCTGGCGACGTTGTCGGTGCCGGCAGGATAGCAGCGCCTTCGCTGCTGCTCACGGTGCGGCCAGTGGAGAGTGGTGTCCGAGAAATCGGCTGCCAGAGTGGCCGTGCCGAGTCTGGAGTGGACTTGCCCCAGTTTGGTGGACACCTTATCGTTAGAGGGGCCTGAGCCCCGGAGGGGAGTCCACAGTGCCAAAGTCGCGCCCTTCATATCCGCGGCAGTTTCGTGAGGAAGCCGTTCGTCTCGCTCGAGAGTCGGGTAAGCCGCGTGCACGGATCGCGAAAGATCTTGGAATCTCGGAGCAGTCTCTCTACACGTGGATGAAGCAAGACGAGTTGGATAGCGGGAAGCGATCCGATGGGCTGACGACGGAGGAGCACGCTGAAGTCCGTCGCTTGCGCCGCGAGGTCCGGATTCTGCGGGAAGAGCGCGAGATCCTCAGAAAAGCCGCGGCCTTCTTTGCCAAGGAAACGAACTCGACCCCGTAGCGGGATTCGCGTTCATGCAGCAGGAGAGGGCCACGCACCACCTCGCCACGCTGTGCCGCGTGCTGGGTGTTTCCCCCAGCGGGTACTATGCGTGGCACGATCGACCAGTGTCGACGCGCGCGCAGACGGATCAGATCCTTCTCACTCAGATCCGGGACATTCATGAACAGAGCCGTGGCATCTACGGAGCACCGCGGATCCACGCCGAGCTGCAAGCAGAAGGCGTGCGTTGTGGGCGAAAGCGGGTGGCGCGGTTGATGCGCGACGCCGACCTGGCTGGCGCCCAGCGGCGGCGGTACCGGGGTACGACGCGGCGGGATCGCCGGGCCGTGGCGGCGCCCGATCTTGTCAGCCGCGATTTTGCGGCCTCCGCGCCCGATCAGCTCTGGGTCGCGGACATCACCTATGTGCCGACCGGCGAAGGGTGGCTGTATCTGGCGACGGTGCTGGATGCCTGGAGCCGGCGCATCGTCGGGTGGGCAATGGCAGACACGCTCCGGGCCGACCTCGTCGTGGACGCGTTGAACATGGCGGTGTGGAACCGGCGGCCGGCGACCGGAGTCGTGCATCACTCCGATCGGGGCGCGCAGTACACGAGCCTGGCGTTCAGCCAACGGTGCCGAGACGCGGGGGTAGCCCCGTCCATGGGGTCCGTCGGCGACGCGTATGATAACGCACTCGTCGAAGCCTTTTTCGCTTCGCTGAAGACGGAGCTCTTGCTGCAGCACACGTTCGCGACGCGCAAGGCGGCCCGGCTGGCGCTAAGACGAGGTAGGCACTCCAGAGATCAACCCTCCATCAAAACGGGGCAACCTCAGAGGGCACCAACGGGCTTTCGGGGGGCCGCCGCGTCGGGAACTGCTCTCCGCGTCCGATAGATGAGTATGCCGGAAGCCTCCAGCGATTTGAGGCCGGATGGGCTAGTTCGGGGTACTCTTGCGACGCGCCGACGCCTGTGCCTCGCGCGATGGCTCGGGCCGGCCCTGGTCGCCCGTGTCCAGGATTCTGAGCAGCTCGTTCGCCGACGTGATGCCGGCCAGGACCTTCCGCACGCCGTCTTCCAGCAGCGAGTGCATCCCGTCCCTCGCGGCGACGGTCCGCAGCTCGTGCTCAGGCGTGCGCAGGATGATGCAGCTCCGCATATCGTCCCGGACGCGCATCATCTCGAACGTCGCGGTCCGGCCCCAATACCCTCGGTCGTGGCACACGGAGCACCCGCGAGGGGCGTAGACCTTCACCGGTCCGTCCTCCAGCGATATCCCCAGCCGGTCCGCCACCTCCGGCTCGAGCTCCGTCGCCTCCTTGCACTCCGGACACAGCACCCGCACGAGGCGCTGCGCCCCGGCGGCGACCAACGTCGAGGCCAGGAGGTACGGTTCGATCCCCATGTTCAGCAGGCGGGTGATCGCTCCCGGCGCGTCGTTGGTGTGGAGCGTGCTCAGGACGAGGTGCCCGGTCAGCGCGGCCTGGACCGCGATCGCCGCAGTTTCGGGGTCGCGGATCTCCCCCACCATGATGATGTCGGGGTCGTGCCGCAGAAATGACCGCAGGCCGCTGGCAAACGTGAGGTGCGTCTTCGGGTTCACCTGGACCTGGCTGACCCCGGGGATGTGGTATTCGACGGGGTCCTCAATCGTGACGATTTTCCGGTCCGGCGCGTTCAGCATGTTCAGGATCGAATAGAGCGTTGTCGTCTTACCGCTCCCCGTCGGTCCTGTCATCAGGAAGACACCGTGCGGGTGCTTGATGATCGACTCGACACGGGCTTTGTCGTGCGGCGACAGGCCGAGCTGGTCCAGGCGCATGATTTCCGCCCCCAGGCCGAGGAGCCGCAGCACGACATTCTCGCCGTACACGGTGGGAATCGTGCTGACGCGGATGTCGACCGCTTTCTCCGCGGCTTTGGCCTGGATGCGGCCGTCCTGGGGGAGGCGCTGCTCGGCGATATCCATGCCCGCGAGAATCTTGATGCGGGAGATCACTGCGGGTTGCAGGTGCCGGGCTGGCGTCATCACCGTCGTCAGCAGCCCGTCGATGCGGAACCGGACCCGGAGTTCGTTCTCCTCGGTCTCAATGTGAATGTCACTCGCCCGCTGCCGGACCGCCTGGGTGATCATCTGCGATACCAGGCGGACAATGGGTACTTCGTCGACCATCTTCCTGAGCTGGTCGGGAGCGATCTCCGGTGCCTGGGCGGCTCGGCCCGGCATCTCCCCGACCGCCTCGGCATTCGCCTGGTCGACGGAAAAGTACTGGGCGACGGCGACCTCAAAATCGTCCGCGGAGATGATGGCGATATCGACGTCGCGCCCGGTCAACCGGCGAACGTCATCGATCGCCATCACATCGAAGGGATCGACGAGCGCCACGGTGACCCGCGACCCGGTGGCGCTGATCGGAAGCCCCTGGTGGCTCCGCGCGAGGTGCTCCGGGATCAACCGCAGGACGGCCGCCTGGGTGTTCAGCGTGTGCGCGCGGACCAGCGGCAGCCCCAGCTGTTCGCTCAGGGCTTCGGCGATGTGCTGGGAGGACACCCCCATGGTGCGGAGGGTTTCCCCCAGCCGCTTGCCGTGTGTCCGCTGGGTCTGGAGCGCCTCGGTCAGCCGGTCACGCGTGATCACGCCCTGCTTGACCAGGATCTCCCCCAACCGCTGGCGGCCCTGGTGGCCGACGGACTCGGGCATCGGTTCCCTATCGGGTAACGCCATGCGGCACATCGCCTCCGGCAATCTTCAGGACCGTGCGGATCACGGGGTTGTCCACCAAGGGCTTATCCACAAAGATACTCCGGGATCCGCGACACCACAATGCGGCTGGGCGGCCAACGCCCATTGATAGCCCCCAAATTCGCTCGGATAGCACCGTTAGATTCCCATGGAACCTCTTTTTTAGACCTCCTCTTTTAGACCTCCTCTTTTAGACCTCCTTCAACGCCTTGCGCCCCGGGTCCGGCAGGTGGAAGAACCCGCCCCCGGAGCCCGCTCCGCGCGCGTGACGAGGAGGCCAATGCCGGCGGCGTCGAATACCAGATGATGGGCGCGGTGTAAAAGGCCGTGGCGCGAAGACAGGCGATGGGGGAAGAGGATGACGCCGGTCGATGTGGGAGAAAAAGTTCGGGTGATCGTGTATACGGCGACCCACAGGATTGAGGGGACCTACTCCAAACAACCGGATATCCGATTCCTCGACGATCTCAACAGCCGAAGGGATTTCATCCCGATCACCAACGCCAAGATCTCAGGCCTTCTGGGCGAGCCCCTCACCCAGTCCGATTTTCTGGCCCTCAACAGACGGCTCATCGTCTTTATCACCTCCCCCGACCTGGAGCCGTGAGACATCGCCTCTCAACCAGATGAAGACTCAGAGACGCCGGCAATTAGGGGAAATCCTCATCGCCCACGGGATCATCACTCCGAACGAACTGGCGCAGGCACTCGAGGCCCAGAAAGCGGACGGCAGGCGGCTGGGGGAGAGCCTGTCCCGTATTGGAGTCTCGGCCAGGCACATCGCCAAGGCGTTGAGCGAGCAGCTCGGGCTCCCCCTGGTCCACGTATCCGAGCTGGTGCTCGCACCGGAGGCGATGCACGCGCTGCCGGAGAGCCTGGCCAAGCGCCACCAGGCGATCCCTATCAAGATCACGCAATCGCGGATCACGGTGGCGCTGGTGGATCCGCTCGACGCCGAGGCCATCGACGAGATCTCCCGGGTGACCCGGCGGCGTGTCGACGTTATGGTGACCTCCTGGGACGATTTCGACGCGGCGATCCGCCGGTATTCCGCCCGGTAGACCAACGGGTCCCAGTTCTTCATCACCGAAGCAGCGCAGCCCGGCCTGAACCGTGCCTGGATGAGGGCGGATGCCAGCGGGGATTCCGTTTCAAAGAGGTTCGAAGCGTCCCCAAGGTCCCCGGTAGATGATCAAATCGGAAATCCGAATTTATCCGAATTTATCCGAGTTTAATGGAAGACCAGGCTCTTGACGACCACCGGGACGACGTGCTGGTCGGGCAGCACACTGCCGATGTCCACGTAATCGAACTCCCGCAACAGCACCTGATCGATGCACACGAGCGGCCCCGCGACGCCGAATTCTTCCTGGAGCGTCCGCCCGACCAAGCCGGCGACGTCGGCGTCGATGACGACGAGCAGCGGGCGGCGCGCGCCTACGGTTTCCGGCAGCGCGCTGACGATTCCTGCGCACAACTCCCGCAGCGCCCCGTACTCGGGACCGTAGTGCCAGTGCACGGCCAGCGCGAACCGGTCCTGGCCGTCTGTGAGGTCGAGCCGGCGCAGCGCCCGGCCCACCGCTTCCGCGACCTGCTGGCCCGACGGCGCGGTGAGCCCGCGCACGGCGGCGACGGGCACGTTCCGGACCGGCAGCACCCCGGCATCGGACAGGAAGATCGTATTCCCGCTGACTTGCACGGTGTACTGCGACGCGCCGATACAGGTCGCGCGGATGCGCTCGACCGGCTGCAGGAGCGCTCGATCCCGGCATCGGGCGAGCAGCGCCCGGCTCAAGCGCGGGCCGAGGTCACCGAAGTCCGCGGTTTCGGACCCGTAGATGTACTCGGCGACGCCTCCTGAGAACACGATGTGCGAGAACGGTCCTTCTGTCCGCAACCGCTCGGTGATCCACAGCCCCGCGGCCTCCTCGGGCAGGCCCCGGCCGTCGATCACCCCGACGATCAGGCCGGCCATGCGCTCCGCGACGGGGGTCAGGACGGCCTCCGCGATGGGGTGGCCCGGCGCGACGTCCGTGCCGGCGCTGCGGCGGGCCAGCGCCCGCCCCGCTTCCTCCACTCTGGTCAGCACGCCGTCCCCGTTCCAGGCCAGGAGGCGCGCGCCCACGTGGATCGCCGCCGTCTCGTCCACCCGTCCGTTGCGGCACACCGCAAACTTGGTCGTGCCGCCGCCGATGTCCACGTTCAGGACCAGCGGGTGCGCCTCGTCCCGGGACAGCGCGGCGGCGCCCGACCCGTGCGCGGCGAGCAGGCTCTCCAGATTCGGGCCGGCCGTCGCGCAGACGAACTTGCCGGCGTCGGCGGCAAACAGCTGGATGAGGGGCGAGGCGTTCTCCTTGAGGGCCGCTTCGCCGGTGATGATCACCGCGCCGGTATCGATCTCCGATGGGGCGATGCCGGCTTCCCGATACGCCTCCCCGATGAACCGCGCCACGGCCGGGGTGTCGATCCGGAGCGGCGAGGCGTACGGCGTCAGGATCACCTGGGAGCGAAAGGTCAGCTCGCGGTGCGTGACCTGGTAGCGGCTCGACAAATAGCGGCCCTGCCGGGTCAGCACCAGATCCGAGAAGACCAGATGCGACGTCGAGGAGCCGATGTCGATGCCCGCGCTGTGGAGGCGGATGTGCTCCCCGAGATAGACGGCGGGGTCCCCGTCGCCGCCTAAGTGGATGTGCTCTTCGTCGTCCTCGTGCACCGGATCGCCCCTTCAGAGATGTGATGGGGACGGAGGCTGGCCCTTCGCTCCCCATCGAGGGACGGAGTCGAACGTGCGCTCAGGACGAGCCTCCGTCCCCCTCTTCTCTATACTCTACTCTTCTGTACTCTTACCTCTATACTCTTACCGAAAAACCGTCCATGTGGACCGGGACGCCCCGGGCGGCGCAGCGCTCGGCAAACATCCGGTGCACGCGCGGATCCTGATCCTCGTACTCGATTTGGTTGCCCCCCTCTTTCTTGCTCTTGTCCACACCCTGGATGTCCAGGAACCGCGCCACCTTCCACTTGGCGCCGCCCCACCGTATCGCGAGGTACCGCGCCGGGGTCGGCCCGGTGTTGAAGTGCTGGTGCCACCACATCCCCGGGGGGACGAACATGCTCCCTTCCCGCCACACGACGTCGGTGAGGTCCGCCGCGCCGTCCGGCCACAAGAGCGAGAACCCCTCGCCCCCGAGGATGATCACGTGCGCGCCCGGGCCGTGCCGGTGGGCTTTCTTGTACGTGCCCACCGGGAACTCGGAGATGTGCGCGCAGAGGCTGTTGTTCGCGAACTCGAACATCACGTTCTTGCCGCCCGCGCCCCGCTCCGCCCAGTCGTGGAGCTCGAAGCGGTGCACGTCGGCCACGAAGTTGGTGTCCCACACCCGGCCGGGGTGCAGCGTGCCGTCCCCGCCGAAGTACCCCTCGCGGCCGTCAAACCGGTCCAGGAAGTCGTAGGGACAGTTGAACAGGAAGTCCATGTTGTGGATCAAGTTGATCATGAGGGGGGCGGTCGTCACCGCCAGGAGCCGGGCCGGCTCCCGCCCCGACCCGTTGTACAGACGGTGGGTGCAGTTGAGCGGGATCGAGAACAGGCTGCCCGTCTGCCACTCGAAAGACTGTTTGGCCCCGGCCTGGTTCCGGACGTCACACGCGCCGCGGCCCCCGAGGACATAGTAGAACTCCTCGTAGAGATGCCGTTCCTCCGCGGTCCGCCGTCCCGGGGAGAGTTCGAGGACGTACGCGTTGTTGGTGTCCTCCGTCCCAAGCAGCCGGACGTACGCGCCCCGGGCGTCGACCCTCGGCCACGGGGCCACTTCCACCGTCCGCAGATCAGGGACGGCGATGCCGTTCACGACGGGGATGCCCTCCGTTTCCAGCCATCGCTCGTACTCGCTCTTCCTCCACTCCTGCGGCAGGCGATCCTCCTGGGCCACCCGCTTTCCGGTCATCGCCGATTCCTCCCTGCTGCGTGGGGTCTCACGTGTAGAATCCCGTCTCAACGTCCAGAATCCTGCTCGGCATCCGCTCGCCTCACCGACCGCGTCGCCGAAGCCATAACCTTTCCCTTATACTCTCGGCCGATGCACGCGGCCGGAGCCCGCGCCGGAGGAGGGGAACGCCGGCAAAACCGTGAACACTCCCGCAAGACCCCGCGGGCGCGAAGACCAGGAGGTCCTTCCGATGAGCATCACGGCGAAACCGGGCCGCAAGACCGGGCCGTACACGGACCTGCGCGACTGGCTTCGAAAGATCGACGGCATGGGCGAGCTGCGCAAGGTCGAGGGCGCGACATGGGAAGAGGACATCGGACGGATCTCGGAGATGCTGCACCACACCGAGGAGTCGCCGGCCGTCCTGTTCGACGCGATCCCCGGCTATCCGAGCGGCTACCGGGTGCTGGTCAATGCGCTCAGCGGGCGGCGCCGCCTGGCGTTCACGCTCGGGATGGACCCGGAGATCGGCACCCACGAGCTCATCGACGCCTGGGAGGAACGGCTGAACCACATCGAGCCGGTCCCGGTGCGGAACGTCACCGCCGGGCCCATCCTCGAGAACGTGCTCGAGGGAGACGCGATCGACCTGCTCAAGTTCCCGGCCCCCAAGTGGCACCGGGAGGACGGCGGCCGGTACATCGGAACGGGCGTGGCCGACGTAACGATGGACCCCGACTCCGGATGGATCAACTTCGGGACCTACCGGGTGATGGTCCACGACCGCAACCACTGCGGCCTGTACATTTCCCCCGGGAAGCACGGCCGCCTGCACCGGGACAAATACTTCGCCCAGGGGAAGCCGATGCCCGTCCTCGCGATCGTGGGGATGGATCCGATCCTCTTCCTCGCCAGCTGCCTGGAGATCCCGCTCGGGGTGAACGAGTACGAGTGGGCGGGCGCCGTCAAAGGCGAGCCCATCGACGTGATCCGCGGCAAGCATACGGGCCTGCCGATGCCGGCGCACGCGGAGATCGCCATCGAGGGCTTCGTGCACCCGAACAGCCGGATGATGGAAGGCCCGTTCGGCGAGTGGACCGGGTATTACGCGAGCGGCAGCCGGGAGGAGCCGGTGATCGACGTCAAGGCGATCTACCACCGCACCGAGCCGGTTCTCCTGGGATGCCCACCCAACAAACCACCGTACGAGGCGCATCACTTCCGGAAGTATCTCCGCTCCGGCATGCTGCGCAAGGCCCTCAAGGACGCGGGCGTGCCCGGCATCGCCGGGGTCTACTGCCACCCGGTAGGCGGATGCCGCCTCCTGTACATCGTCGCGATCAAGCAGATGTACGCGGGGCACGCGAGGCAGGCCGGGCTCCTGGCATCGCAGGTGCGCGCGGGGGCCTACCTGAACCGCATGGTCGTCGTGGTGGACGAGGACATCGACATCACGGACCTCGACGACGTGATGTGGGCGGTGCTCACCCGGGCGGACCCCGCGCAGGACTATGAGATTCTGCGCCGCTGCTGGAGCGGGCCGCTGGATCCCGCGATTCACCCCGACCACAAAGGGTTCAACTCCCGGGTCATCATCGACGCGACCCGGCCCTGGGAGTGGCGGGACCGCTTCCCCCTCCCGATCGGGCCGGAGCCGGCGTACAAGCGCGAGACCCGCGAGAAATGGGACTGGATCCTACGCGCTGACGGGACCCCCCGCGGACGGGGCAAGCGGTAAGCGGCCCCAAGGCGGCGGATGGCGACTTCCGACGCGGGTTCCCGCACGCGGGGCGCGGAGTACGGCTCCGATCTTATCGTGGACGTACTCCGGGCGCTTGGGATCGAGTACGCCGTGATGAACCCCGGCGCGACGTTCCGGGGCCTGCACGATTCCCTCGTCAACTACCGCGGCGGCGACGGGCCGCGGCTCATCCAGTGCTGTCACGAGGAGATCGCCGTCGCCGTGGCGCACGGCTACGCGAAGGCCGCGGGGAAACCGTGCGCGGCGATCCTCCACGACGTTGTGGGCCTCCAGCACGGCAGTATGGCGATCTTCAACGCGTGGTGCGACCGCGCGCCGATCCTGGTGCTGGGCGGGACCGGGCCGATGGCCGTCGAGCGGCGGCGGCCGTGGATCGATTGGGTCCACACGGCGCTGGTCCAGGGCAATCAGGTGCGGGACTACGTGAAGTGGGACGATCAGCCGGCGAGCCTCATCTCGGTCGTCGAGGGGCTCGTGCGGGGCTACCGCATCGCGATGACCGAGCCCCGGGGACCGGTGTACCTGTGCTTCGACGCCGACCTCCAGGAGATGCCCATCGGCGAGCCCGTGGCCGTGCCTGCGATCGCCCGCCATGCCCCGCCGTCGCCGGTGCAGGCGGATGCGCGCGCCCTCGACGAGGCCGCCGCGCTCCTCCGGGCGGCGGAACGGCCGGTCATCATCGCCGAGTACCTGGGGCGGACCCCCGCCGCGGTCGGGACGCTGGTCGACCTGGCCGAAGTGCTGGGGGCTCCCGTGATCGACCTGTACGCCCACGGCCGGTTCAACTTTCCGAGCACGCACCCGCTGGACCTGACGGGAGCGGAGGACGAACTGATCGCGGCCGCGGACGTCATCCTGGCGCTCGATCTCCAAGACCTCTACGGCGCGCTCGCACGGGGGGACCGCCTCACGCGCCGGTACGCCCCCGTCGTGCCGGAGTCGGCCAAGGTGATCCACATCACGCTGTCCGACTTCGGGATTCGCAGCTGGGCGGAGAGCTTCCAGCGCCTCGCGCCCGTGGACGTGCCGATCCTGGCGGACACCGCGGTCGCGCTGCCGGCGCTGGTCACGCGTCTCCGGGAGACGGCCGGGGACGGCGCGACCCGGCGCGCGCGGGCCGACCGGCTCCACGCGCAGCACGAGACGCTCCGCCGGGAGGCGCGCACCCGGTGCGAGGAGCGGTGGAACGACCACCCGATCGCGCAGGCGCGGCTCGCCGCGGAGCTCTGGGAGGTCCTGCGCGGCGAGGACTGGGTGATCGGGAACGGCGACCTGGACGGCTGGGCGCGGAATCTGTGGGACTGGACCCGGCCGGAGCAGTTCCTCGGCGGCAGCGGTGGGGCGGGCCTGGGGTACGGCGCCGGGGCGGCGATCGGGGCCGCCCTGGCCCATCGGGGCACCGGGAAGGTGTGCATCGACCTGCAGTCAGACGGCGATCTGCTGTACACGCCGAGCGCGCTGTGGACCGCGGCGCATCACCGGATCCCCCTGCTGGTCGTCATGTGCAACAACCGCTCGTACTACAACGACGAGGCCCATCAGGAACGCATCGCGCGTGCCCGGAACCGGCCGGTCGAGAACAAGGTCGTCGGCATCCGGATCGAAGATCCGGCGGTGGACTTCGCGGGAATGGCCCGCGCGTTCGGGGTGCACGCCGAGGGCCCGATCGAGGATCCCGCGATGATCGCGCCCGCCGTGCGGCGGGCCGTGCGCATCGTCAAGGAGGACCGGATGCCGGCGCTCGTCGACGTCATCCTCCGGCCGGAATGATCATCGACTTCCAGCACCACTTCGTGCCCGTGGAGCTCGCCGTCCGCCGGGGCTTTGCGCCCGGGGAGCAGCGGAACCTCATGGAGGGCGGTGTCGCCAAGTTCACCCTCCACGACAGGCTCTACGACCTCGACATGCAGGTGCGGGAGATGGACCAGACGGGCGTTGACGTGGCGGTCCTCACCTGCAACCTGGGGTGGGATGCGACACTCGACGAGTGCCGGCTGATCAACGACCAGCTCGTCGAGATCCAACGGCGGTACCCCGGACGGTTTGTGGGGGTGGCGCACGCGCCCGTGCTGGAGGACGCCGGCGTCCGGGAGATCGAGCGCGCCGTGCGGGACCTCGGCCTCCGGGGCGCGACGATCGCCGCGCAGATGGACGGCGTGTCCCTGGACTCGCCGCGACTGGGCCCGTTCTACCGGAAGGCGTGCGAGCTCGACGTGGTGGTCTTCGTGCATCCGGCGCAGGCTCCCGCGGGCTACGCCCACACCCGGGAGTACGACCTCGGCCGTATCCTCGGCCGCGAGATCGATCTCCAAGTTGCCGTCACTCGCCTGATCGCCGGACAAGTGCTGGAAGAGTTCCCGGCCGTCAAACTCGTCATCGCGCACTTCGGCGGCGGGATCGCCGCCGTGAAGGAACGCCTGGTGGCCAAATCCGGCCGGTTCGGCACGCTCACGCGCCCATTCGAGGAGTACTTCGGCCGGCTGTACTTCGACACGGCCGGGTTCGAGGGCGGACCGGCTGCCGTGCAATCCGCGCTGACCGGCATCCGGCCCGACCGGCTGGTCTTCGGCACAGACTACCCCCAGGACTTCACGGGGGCGACGACGCAGACGGGCACCGGCGTGGAGGGCATCGCCGGCTACATCAAACTCCTCAGGAGCCTTCCCCTCCCTCCCGGTGCGGGAGACGCCATCCTAGGGGGGACCGCGGCCCGGTTGCTTGGCCTCGGCCCGCGGTGACCGGAACCAGCATGCTGTTGGGCCGGCTGCTCCGCCTCCTTGAGGCAGGAACCCCGGTGCAGGTGATCACCGTAGGAACGGATGGGTGGGGGCACGCGGCCCTGACGTGGGGCGTCGCCCCCTCCGCGGACCGCGTCCGGTTCGGCGTCGACCACGGAAGCACGACGCTGGGCAACCTCGAGCGCGACGGGAGGGCGGCGCTGCAGGTCGTCGGCGCGGAAAACACGCTCGCGCTGATCAAAGGCCGCGCGCGGATGCTGCGGGTGCGCATCGAGGCCGCCCCGTTCGGCATGGCGATGTGGGAGCTCGCCGTGGCCGAGGTGAAGGATCAGACGTGGGGGCCGGTCGTGGTCTCGCCCCTTGTGTTCGAATGGACGGGACCGGAGGCGGAGGCGATGCGCCGGATCGAGCAGGCGGTGCTCGCTGAGTTGCGCGGGTGGTCGCCGTAGCGGCCGCCTCGCGTGGCGGCAGGACCTGACAGGGGGGACACGAAAGGCATGCGGGCAGTGCGGAAGGGAGGAAGGAACATGAACGCAGGCTTCGACAGGCGGCAGTTCCTCAAAGTCTCAGCGGGGGCGGCGCTGGCGGCAGCGCTGCCGGCGATGGCGCCGGCGCCCGTGCGGGCCCAGGGCACGACGAACCTGACCGTCGGCATGTCCTTCACCAATCTGGACGCGGTGGCCGCCTGGGTGGCCCAGGACCTGCACCTCTTCGAGAAGTACGGGCTCAACGTAAACATCCTCACCATCCAGGGCGGCTCGAGGACGGTGGCCGCGATGGCGGCTGGTGACGTCCCGCTCGCCTTCCTTGCGGCCGCGGACGTCATCAACGCCCGCTCACGGGGCTTCCAGCTCGAGATGATCGGCGGGCTGATCGGCAAATTTCCCTACGACTTCGTGGTCTCGAAGGAGATCAGCACGGCGGCCCAGCTCAGGGGCACCAAGGGGGCGATCAGCGGATTTGGCTCGTCGTCCGAGTTCGCGGTCCGCTACACCCTCCAAAAGCTCGGCATCGACCCACAAGACGTCACGCTGCTTCAAGTTGGCAACGAGACCTCGCGCCTCGCCGCCCTGAGCTCTGGCCAGATCCAGTTCACGGTACTGACGGCCGGCCTCGACCTCGTCGCCTTCGAGTACGGCTACAAGCCGTTCGTCAAGCTCTATACGATGGGGCAGCCCTACCAACACACGGGCATCGGCGCCAATCTCCCGTGGGTGAAGGCGCACACGCCGGCCGTCGAGTCGTTCTTGAAGGCGATCATCGCCGCCGACGTCTACATGAAGAACCCGGCCAATGAGGTCGCGCTCGTCTCGCTCATCCACCCGCACCTGCCGATCAAGGAGGAGCAGCTCCGCCAGGGGCTCAAGCTCTACCGCGAGCAGTTCTACACGATCTACCCGCTCGTCACCGTGCCGGGCGTGGACTTCATTCTCAAGACGCGGAGGATCACGCAGCCCGCGTCCGACTTCTACGACAACAGCTACGTCCGGGCGCTCCAGGACGCGGGGTTCGCCGCATCAGTCGTCAGGGGGCGTTGATTCTCCGCCACGCCGGCATGGCGTAAGTTCCGGCCTGTGGGTGCCCGTGGTGTCTCGCGTCGACGCGGCCGATAAGATCGGCGGGCGCACCGTCTACACCGCCGACGTAACGCTGCCGGGGCTGCTGCACGCAGCCCTGGTGCGGGGCCCTCTCCCCCACGCCCGCATCGTGTCGGTCGGCATCGAGGACGCGGCCGCGTCCCCAGGCGTGCGGCCGGATCCCCATCCTGCTGGTGATGTACAACAACCGTTCGTACTACAACGACTGGGACCATCAGATCCTGATCGCGCGCGAGCGCAAACGTGACGAGGCGATGGCCTGCCTCGGCATGGAACTGGACCGGCCGGCGCCGGACTTCGCGATGCTGGCCCGGCCGTTCGGCTGGCACGCGGAGGGCCCGATCACGCGCCCAGGGGACGTGCGGGCGGCGGTCGCCCGCGCCCGTGATATCGTGCTCGGGGAAGGGCGCCCGGCGTTGGTGGACGTGGTGACCCGGTTCCGATGAGTCGCCAGTTCCTTCGCCATTGTGTGGCGACGCTCGCGTATCGCGGCGCGAAGGCCCTCCGCGGAGCGCCCGGCGGCTTCGCGGAGATCCGGGTCGCCGACACCACCCGGAGCGCGGGAGAAATCCTGGCGCACCTCGGTGACCTGCTCGAGTGGGCGCTCTCCATGGCACAGGGGAACCACACCTGGCACGAGGCGGCGCCTCTGCCGTGGGAAGGCGGGGTGGCGCGCTTCTTCGCGGCGCTCGAGGCGTTCGACGGGTACCTGGCCTCCGGCGCTCCGCTCGTCGCCCCCGCCGAAAAGCTGTTCCAGGGCCCCATCGCCGACGCGCTCACGCACGTCGGGCAGATCGCCACGCTCCGCCGGGTGGCCGGGGCGCCCGTCCGAGGAGAAAACTACTCTCTTGCCGATATCGTCGCGGGCCGCGTCGGTCCCGAGCAGTCCCCGGCCCGCCGCGAGTTTGACTAGGGCTCCGTCAGCGGCGCGCTTCGGCTTTGTGCTGGCCTCCCGTAAACTCCGGGGCATTTTCCAGATAGACCACCGCGTCATAGGGGAGCACCTTGAACAGGCGGTTCTGCCCGGACACCGCCACGACGGGCTCCTTCGGATCGGCGTTGAAGTGCTGGTGGACGGTGTTCTGCGGCACGTACAGGAGATCTCCCGGCCCGAATTCCCAGCGGGTGGGCTCCTTCGCGACGCGCGCCATGTACCGCTCGCCGATCTCGGCTTCGACGTCCCACTGCAGGCTGTAGCCGCGGCCGGAGATGACGTAGAGGGCCTCGTCGGCCATATGCCAGTGCTTCGCCGACCGGCTGCCCCCCGGGATCTCCTGCTGGTAGACGTCCACGCTGAACACCCGCTGGTCGGTGCGCTCGCGTGACGTGATCACCCGCACGCGGCCGTCCCGGGTGGTCTCCCAGCGTGTATCCGCCGGCTTGATCACCTTCTTGCGGTCCGCCACCCCGTCCGTCCACAACCGGGCCCAGTCCTCGGGAGGACCGTACCGATCACCGTCCGACTCGGGGCCGCCCCGTCCCTGCTGGATCAACCCCAGGTACATCCACAGCGACTTCGCCTTGATGACGAGCGCGACCGCCTTCTTGTCGGGATCGGCGTTGAAGTGCCGGTGCACCGAGTCTGCGTGGACGACCACGAGGTCGTCCTTCTCCCAATCGTACCGCTTGCCGTCGTGAATCTCGTAGCCGCGGCCCTCGAGGATGTAGAATGTGGCCTCGTTCTGGTGGCCGTGCCCGCGGTTGGATCCGCCGGGGAACAACTCCACGAAGTGCATCTGGATCGTCTGCGTCAGGAACGGGTCGTCACCCGGCCCGAGAATCCACCAGGTCCGCGATTGCGCGGAATCCCCGGAGTGGGCGACGCTGGCGTCATCCACCACGGTCCCCGCGCGCCGAACGCGGGGCGCCGCAAGCTGCCGCCGGCGGAACTCCGCGAGCCCGTACCGTTCTGACGTGATGCCTCTAAGGAACACGCGCCCTTCGCCTTCAGCCACCGTACGCCACCTCCCGTGGATCGTGCCCTATCTCGCCTCTACGCCGCCCCGCGCGCCGGTTCCTCCGTGGCGCATAAGCGATCGCTTATCCTATCCGTCGACGTGAGCCCGCGGAGATGCGCCGGCGTCCCGGCGCGCGCCGGGCGCGGGCGTCAAAGGAAAGGGCCGGCGGCGCCCCGAAGTGCGCTCTCGCAATGGTGGAGGTCGGAATGCCCACGCCGCGCCGCCTGATCGTCGCCATCTCGGGATCAACGGGGCCGCACTACGGCGTGCGGCTCCTCGAAGTCCTTCGGGAGCACACCGACGTCGAGATCCATCTCATCCTGACCGCGGCGGCGCGGAAGACCATCGAGTACGAGATGGGACGGGATCCCGCGAGTGTGGCCGCCCTCGCCGGAACGGTGCACGACGAGAAGAACATCGCCGCCTCGATCGCCAGCGGTACCTTCGTGACCGACGGCATGATCGTGGCGCCCTGCTCGATCAAGACGCTCTCGGCGATCGCTCACAGCTACAACGACACGCTGATCGTCCGGGCGGCGGACGTGTGCCTCAAGGAACGCCGCCGGCTCGTGCTCGCGGTCCGGGAGACGCCGCTGCACGCGGGCCACCTCCGGCTCATGCTGGAAGCGACGGAACACGGCGCCGTGATCCTGCCGCCCATGCCCGCGTTCTATCACCTGCCCAAGACGGTGGACGAGCTCGTCGACCACACGGTCGTGAAGATCCTCGACCAGTTTGGGATCCACCTGGACTTGATCCGCCGCTGGCGCGGCCTCGCTCCGGACGCGGCCCCATCGTAAGCCGGATGGCGGGCTCCGCGGGAGACGGCGTCGAGGAGCGCAAGGCGGAGCATCTCCGGCTGACGACGAGCCGGGATGTCTCGAGCGGGACCGGGCCCGGCTGGGCCGACGTCCACCTGCTGCATCATCCGCTGCCGGCGGCGGATCTCTCCGCGATCGATCTGAGCACCGACTTCCTCGGCCACCCCCTGCGGGCGCCGCTCGCCATCGCGGCAATGACCGGGGGCCACGAGGCCGCGGGCGACGTCAACGCCCGGCTGGCCCGCGCCGCGCAGCAGCACGGCCTGGCGATGGGCCTCGGCAGCCAGCGCGCGGCGCTGCGCAACCCCCGACTCGCCCGGTCCTACGCGGTCGCGCGGGAGGCGGCGCCCGACGCCTTCCTGATCGCGAACGTCGGCGCGGCCCAACTGGTGCCCCAGGCCAGCGGCGCGCCCCTGACCCCGGCGCAATTGACTGAGGCGGTCGCGATGATCGGCGCGGACGCGCTCGCCATTCACCTGAACTTTCTCGAGGAAACGATCCAGCCGGAAGGCGACCGGAAGGCCGCCGGCCTGCGGGAGGCGCTCGCCCGGGCGACCGCCTCGGTGGCGGTTCCCGCGATCGCGAAGGAGACCGGCGCCGGAATGTCACGGATCGCCGCGATGGAGCTGCGCGCGCTGGGGTTCCAGGCCCTCGACGTGGGCGGCCTGGGCGGGACCAGCTTCGCGGCCGTCGAGACCGCGCGCGCCGAGGAGAGGGGCGACCACCGCCGGGCGAACCTGGGCCGGGTCTACCGCGAGTGGGGCGTTCCCACCGCCGTCTCGGTCGTCGCCGCGAGCGCCGCCGGCCTGCCGGTTATCGCAACCGGAGGCGTGCGCACGGGCCTGGAGGCGGCAAAGGCGCTCGCCCTCGGGGCGACGCTCGTGGGGGTCGCGCGGCCGCTCCTCTCCGCGGCGTTGGAAGGGGACGCGGCGGTCGAGGCCTGGATCGCGCAGTTTCTGGAGGAGCTGCGCGTGGCGATTTTCCTGACCGGCGGAGCGACCGCGGCCGCGCTGCGCGCGGTCCCCCGGGTCGTCCAGGGAGGCACGCGGCGCTGGCTCGATGACCTCGGTTACGACGCCACCCCGGCGCCGCGCCCGGCGGATGCGCGGTAACGCGATCCGATGCCCCAGGAGGTGATGGGCTGATGATCCTGTCCTACCGGGGGCGGACGCCTCACATCGCGCCGTCGGCGTTCATCGCGCCCACGGCGACCGTGATCGGCGACGTGACGATCGGCGAGGAGGCCAGCGTCTGGTTCGGAGCGGTCCTGCGGGGAGACGTGGGGCATATCGAGGTGGGGCCGGGCGCGAACGTGCAGGATAACGCCGTCCTGCACACCACCGACCACGTGCCCACGATCGTGGGCGAACGCGTCACGATCGGGCACGGGGCGGTCCTCGAAGGCTGCACGGTCGAGCGCGGCGCGGTCATCGGGATGAACGCGGTGCTCCTCCACGACGTCGTGGTGGGCGAAGATGTGGTCGTGGGGGCGGGGAGCGTCGTCACGGACGGCACCCGGATTCCCCCGCGAACGATGGCGGCCGGAGCGCCGTGCCGGGTCCGGAAAGCCCTGTCAGGCGCCTCTGCCGAGTGGGTCGCGAGGGCGGCGGCCGCCTACGTGGGGCTCAGCCGGCAGTACCGTGAGGAGCAGCACCCGCAGGCCCCCCCCTCGCGCCGCGACGGCGGCCCGGCGGACGCCGCGGGCGGACCGACCCCAGGCTAGACGCCGCGCCCGTAGCTCGTTTATCCGCGCGCAACATTCACCACAATTTCACAGGATCGACATGAGGGAATGCTACGCTTGATCTGGGTCAGGCGCCCGGAAACTGCCACGTCGGGAACTCCCACGGATCGAGCGAACTGACCCGCTACCGGGGAACCGGGACGATTGAAGGACCGTTAGTAGGGTAGAACTCCACCAGAGACGCACGTGAAGCCAGAGACGCACGTGAAGCCACGAGGAGGAACACCCATGAAACGAACCCTTGGCGCGCTGCTTCTGTTTGCGATGATCGCGGTCACGCCGGTGGCGATCACGCCGCCCGCCGCAAACGCCTCCACGGCGGACGTCATCAACGCCGTGTACAACTTGCTCCAGTACGTGCCCGGGGGCCTCTCCACCCTCGCACCCGGCTGCTCGCTCCAGGTCACGAGCGCGGACGCCGGGACCCTCCTGGCGATCGTGCAGAACTATCTGCTCAACCGGAATAGCCTCGGGAACGCCGCGAGCCTCGGGTACGCCGTCAGTCAGGCGACGGCGCTCTGCCAGAACGGCGTGTACGGCGGCTATGGCGGCGTGGTTCCCGGGGGCGTGTATCTTGGCGGCCCCGGACTCACCCGCGCGGACATGCGAAGCGACAAGTAGGGCGAACGGCGAGTAGGCGGGCCGGCCGGTAGGGCGGCCTGGAGACACGGCCGGGGGACACTCTCCGGCCGTTGCCATGCGATTCAGTACGCCGCCAGCCGGCGGATCGCGTCCGCGATCTCGTCGGTCGACGGCTGGAACGCCGCCTCCAGGATGGGATTGTGCGGGACCGGGGTATCCTCGCTCGCGAGCCGCATCACCGGTCCGTCCAGCGACTCGAACGCCTCTTCGGCGATCAGGGCCGCCACCTCGCCTCCGACACCACCGGTCCGGGTGGCCTCGTGGACGATCAGCACCTTGCCGGTCTTCCGGACTGAGGCGAGGATCGCGTCCCGGTCGAGCGGAGCGAGGCTGCGGAGATCGAGCACCTCGGCCGTGATCCCGCTGCCGGCCGCGGCGTCCGCCGCCGCCAGGCACTTGTGCAGCATCCACCCGTACGAGATCACGGTCAGCGCATTCCCCTCGCGCACGAGCCGCGCCCGCCCGATCGGCGTCGTATAGTCCCCGTCAGGGACCTGTTCCCGCTGGTACCGGTACAAGTGCTTGTGCTCGAAGTACATCACCGGGTTTGGATCGCGGATCGCCGCAAGCAACAGGCCCTTGGCGTCCTCCGGGAACGCGGGGACGACGACCTTGAGTCCCGGGGTGTGGACGAACCAGGCCTCCATGCACTGGGAGTGGAACGGCCCGCCTTTCACATCCCCGCCGTAGGGCATCCGGAGCACGAGCGGCAGTGGGTGGCCCGTCCGCCAGTGGAACTTCGCCGCCATGTTCACGACCTGGGTGAACGCGTCCGAGATGAAGTCGGCGAACTGGAGCTCGACGACCGGCCGCATTCCCATGACCGCGGCGCCGATCCCCGCCCCGACGTTGGCGGCCTCCGCGAGCGGCGCGTCGATGACCCGCCAGGGCCCGAACTCGTCGAGGAACCCTTTCGTGATCCCAAACGCTCCGCCGTACACCGCGACGTCCTCGCCGATGACGAAGACCCGGGGATCGCGCCGCATCTCGCTTTGGAGACCGTCGCGGATCGCCTCCAGATAGGTCAGCTGCGCCACGGCCGGTCTCCGTGGATCGGGCGTGTCACGCTCCGTCTCCGTCCGCAAACAGTCCGTCGGTGATCGACTCGGGCGCCGGGTCGGGACTCGCTTCCGCCCACGCCAGCCCGTCGTCGACCTCGCGCGCGATCCGGTCGGCGATACCGCGATCCGCCTCGGGCGTGAGCACGCCATCGTCCCGCAGGCGGCGCTCGAACAGCGGGATCGGGTCCCGCGCCCCCCACTCCTCGAGCAGCGCCTTCGGGACGTAGGAGACGTTGTCCGCCTCGCTGTGCCCGCGAATCCGGCACGTCAGACACTCGATGAGGGTGGGGCCGCCACCGGTCCGGGCCCGCGCGACGGCCTCACGGGCGGCGGCGTAGACCGCGAGGACGTCGTTGCCGTCGACCCCGCACCCGGCGATCCCGTATCCCGCCGCCTTGTCGACGAACGCGCGGCAGGCGGTCTGGCGCTCGAGCGGGGTCGAGTAAGCGTACTGGTTGTTCTCGAGCACGAGCACAAGCGGCAGGCGAAACACCGCGGCGAAGTTCACGCCCTCGTGCCAGGCGCCGGTGCTCGTCGCGCCGTCGCCGAAGAATGTCAGCACGACGCGCGGCTCCCCCCGCTGCCGGCACGCCAGCGCCATCCCCGCGGCGACCGGCACGGACGCCGCCATGTGGCTGATGAACGGCAGAATGCCGAGAGCGGGAGCGCCCATGTGGATGTTGCCGTCCCGGCCGCGCGTCAGGCCGCCTTCACGGTCGAGGAACTGCGCAAAGACGCGGCGGACCGGGATCCCACGCATGATGTACGCGGCGAGGTCGCGGTGCATCGGCGCGAGGAGGTCTTCGGCCCCGAGCGCATACGTCGCGCCCACGACGATCGCCTCGTGGCCCCACCCGGTAAAGTACGCCCCGGGAATGCGGCCCTGATAGTACAGCTTGACGCCGCGATCCTCGACGGCCCGCTGCAGGCGCATGAAGTACAGCATCTCCAGCAGGTCGGTCGCGCTGAGGGTCTCGGCCGCCGCCGACGCCGCCTGGGTCACGTCCACGTTCCCGCCCCTCCCCCGGCCACGGGGCCGCCGCACATCCGGCAGGTGACCGGATCAAACCGCTATGACAATTAGGCGGACGCCGGGAATGTCCTGTGGCCGGACGGCAAAGAACGGACCGGGTTTCACCGAGGGAGGAGTGCAGGCGTCAAAACGAAAAATCCCAATGAACACGTGTGGGCTGGTCTCAACGTTCTCCTCATCTATGTTTGGCTTCCGTTCTACATGTTCCACCAGTATGAAGAGCATGGGGGTGGGAGTATGGCGCAAACGAGGTATATGGGCCGGATTCGTTTCGGAGCAGCATCTCTCGCCGTATCGGCGCTCTTGTTGGCCGTGTTTCCGCTTGTGAGACCGTTCGGCGATCGATCGCCCAACCCGATGGAAGCGGCCGAAACCTTCGCCTCCACGTCCTGGGTGGTAGCCCATATACTGGGAGCGTTGGGGTTCATTCTGCTGCCCGTCGGGTTATTTGGTTTGTATACCTACCTACGAGATAGTCCTGGTGAGCGCCGTGCGTTTCAAGGGCTTATTCTCAGTTGGTTGGGGGTAGGCTTGTTCCTGCCGATCTTCGGGACCGAGGCCTTTGCCATGCGAGTTATCGGGACTGAAGCGGTTCATCAGCAGCACGCAGATCTGATCGTCTTGGCGAAATCGATCCGCATGGGACCACAATTTGGCTTTTTCATCCCTGGTCTCTTACTCCTTGCAATTGGCGCGATCTTGATCGCGGTCGCCGTATGGAAGTCTGGCACTTTACGTCCGCGTCGTTGGCGGATTACTCACTCAGTGCCCCGGTCCGCCTCCGCCGGGCGCTCCCTCATAGGGGAGTCCTGTCAATTCCCGGAGCGCGCGGTCGACGTAGACGCGCGTCATCTTCTTCCGGTAGCCGATCGTGAGATCCGCGTTGTCGAGGGGCTTGGCGGGCTGGTACGCGGCGTGGGCCGCCCGGGCAATCAGGTCCGGCGTCGGCCGCTGCCCCTTGAGGAGGTCCGCCGCCTGCGCTGCGATCAGCGGATGTGACGCGACGGCCCCGAGCACGATCCGGGCGTCCTCGATCGTCCCGTCCGGCGCGCACCGGAGCGCCGCGGCGACCCCGAGGAGCGGGAAGTCGAAGGACCCGCGGCGGCGCAGCTTCCAATACGTCGACCGCCACCCGTCCGCGGGCGGCAAGATGACGTCCACGAGGATCTCGTCCGGCGTCTTCGTCAGATAGGCCATGCCGTCGTCCCGGTACAGGTCGGCCGCCGGGATCACCCGCTCGCCGCTCGGGCCGGCGAGCCGGACCTGCGCGCCGAGCGCGATCGCCGCGGGCGCGGTATCCGTGGACGAGATCGCCCAACACCGCGCACTGCCGGGCGCGACGAGGCAAATGTCCCCGTCCTTCTTCATGCAGAACCCGATCGACTTCCGCCAGTGGTAGGTCTGGTTGTAGTAGTTGCAGCGCGTGTCCAGACAGAGGTTGCCGCCGAGCGTCCCCATGTTTCGAAGCGGCGGTGTGCTGACCGCGCCGGCGGAGAGCGCGAGCGCCCGGTAACCGCGCCCGATCTCGGCCGATGCCGCGACCTGGCTGAGCGTCACGCCCGCCCCAACCGTCACGCCCCGCGCCCCCCCGCCGGAGATCCGGCCGAGATCCGGGATCGCCCGAAGGCCGATCAGGATCTTGGGCTCGAACTGGCGGCGCTTCATGTTGGGATACAGGTCGGTCCCGCCCGCGACGAGCATCCCGTCGGGGCCGGCGTCCCCGATCTGTCCGACCGCCTTCTCGAGCGTTCGTGGGGCCAGGTATGTAAACGGCGGTAGGCGCAGCATCAGGGCTCCTCCGCAGACGAAGGACCGCTCGCCGCATCTGGCGTGTCCTCGTCGGGAAACGGGACGAGGCCCTGGGGGCGTGCGTCGCTCAGCGCCGTCCCCGTGTGCCGGTCCACCGGGAGGCCCGGCGCGCCGCCGGCGATGGGGAGGCCCTGGCGCCACGGCGTGCTCCAGCCCACCGGTGGCTCGACCTTGAGCGGTTCACGGAACCGAAACGGCGGGATGCCCTTCGGTCCCACCCGGCCCTCCTGCCCCTTCGCCTTGTGCTCGAGCGCGGTCAGCACCTTGTCCGGCGAGATCGGCACCTCGTCGATCCGCACGCCGATTGCGTCATACACGGCGTTCGCGACAGCCGGGATCACCGGCAAGAGCGGCCCCTGGCCGGCCTCTTTGGCGCCGAATGGGCCCTCGGGATCGCCGGTGGTGACCAGGATCGTCTCGACGGGCGGCATCTCGAGAAACGTCGGACTCTTGTATTCCAGCATCGACGGGACCTTGTGCAGGCCCTTCCTGAAGATCTGCTCCTCCATCAGCGCCTCGCCGAGCCCCATGTACACGCTGCCCTCGATCTGCCCGATCACGAGCGTCTCGTTGATCGCCCGGCCGATGTCGTGGGCGATCCAGACGCGCTCCGGCCGGACGTCGCCGGTCGCGGCGTCGACCGTCACCTCGACGATGGCCGCGGAGAACGAGTACGCGGGGGATGGACCGACCCCGGATCCCTTGAACGCGCCTGAGAGCTTCGGGGGCCGGTAAGAGCCTACCGTGGTCAGCGTGCCGAACATCACCTCGGCCAGCGTCGCCGCCTCGGGGAACAGGACCCCGCGCTCGGGGCGCTCGGTGTCGTAGATCCGGTGGTCGCCGAAGGTGAGGCGGTCGGGCTCTACTTCGAGATGCTCGGAGACCGCCGCCAGGAGCAGGTCCCGCATCTTCTGCGCGGCCTGAAGCGCCGCATTCCCCGCCATGAAGGTGACCCGGCTGCTGTACGAGCCCAGATCGATCGGCGTCAGATCCGTGTCCGCCGTCACCAGACTGATCTCCCGGGGATCGAGCCCGAGCACTTCGGCGACAATCCCCGCGAGCACCGAGTCGCTTCCCTGCCCGATGTCGATCGCGCCGCAGTACACCATCACACCGCCGCCGCGGTCGACGCGGAGCTGGACCTCGCTGTGGGGCATGTCGTTCCAATAAATAGGCAGCCCGGCGCCGCTCAGATAGGTGCTCACCGCGAGACCCACTCCGCGTCCGAGGGGCAGTCGGCCGTGCTTCTCACGGAAGCCGCTCGCCTGCACGACCCGCTCCACACACTCCCGGAGTCCGTTGCTGGTGATCCGAAGGTGGTTCACCGTCCGAGTGAACGGACTGGTGGCGTTGACCAGGCGGATCGTGGCCGGGTCGAGGCCCAGGTCCCCGGCCAGCTTGTCCAGCTGCACCTCAATCGCAAATCGGGGCTGCGGGGTCCCGTGCCCCCGCTTGGGACCGCACGGAGGCTTGTTGGTCCAGAGCCGGGTTCCCTCGAATTTGTACGCCGGAATCGCGTAGGTGACGGTTTGCAGCGCCCCCGTGTAGTAGGTCGTGGCAATCCCGTAGGATCCGTAGGCCCCGCCGTCGAGGAACGTCTTCACGTGGCAGGCCGTGATGCGGCCGTCGCGCCGCACCCCCGTGCGAAACCACATCAGGACCGGATGCCGGCCCCGGTGCGCGTAGAACACTTCCTCGCGGGTGAGCGTGATCTTGACCGGCCGCCCGGTCAGCATCGCGAGTTTGGCCGCGGCGAGCTCGTGACTGAACGGGTCGCTCTTGCCCCCAAATCCGCCGCCCACCGGCGTCGCGATCACGCGGGTCCGGCTCATCGGGAGACCGAGCACCTTGGAGAGGGCCCGGTGCACGTAGTGCGGCGTCTGCGACGAGGTCCACAGCGTCACCCGGCCGGCCGCGTCGCACTGGGCGACGGCGCTGTGCTGCTCCATCGGCAGGTGCGTGTTGCCCTGGAAGAAGAACACGTCCTCGCGGATGTGGTCGGCCTCCGCGAACCCCCGCGCCAGATCCCCGAACTCGAGAGAGACGTTCTTGTGGACGTTGGGCCCGGGGCCGTCCCCGTACTCCTGGATCCGGATCCCCGTCTCCGCGACCGCGTCCTCGATCGACATCACGGGCGCAAGCGGCTCGTACTCGACTTCGATCGCCTCGCAGGCGCGCTCGGCCGTCTCCTCGTCCACGGCCGCCGCGGCCGCGATCGGGTCGCCGACGTACCGCACCTTGTCGAGGCAGAGCGTCTCCTCGTCCTGGCTGCTCGGCATGATCCCGAACTTTTCCGGCAAGTCCGCACCGGTAATCACGGCGTACACACCGGGCAGCGCCCGCGCCTTGGCGACGTCGAGGCGGATGATCTTCGCGTGCGGGAGGTGGCTGCGCAGAAGCTTCCCATAGAGCATCCGCGGCAGGAACAGATCGTCCGCGTACCGCGTCTCGCCGGTCGTCTTCGGCGGGCCATCGACTTTGGTCCAGGGCTTGCCGATGAATCGGAATGCGCTCATCGCCGCATCCGGCCGGCGGCCAGATCGACCGCCTCGAGAATCTTGGCGTAGCCGGTGCACCGGCAGAGGTTGCCCGCCAGCCACTGCGAGATGTCTTCGGGGGTTGGGGAGGGGTTCCGGTCGAGCAGCGCCTTGGCCGCCAGCACCATGCCCGGCGTGCAGTACCCGCACTGGGCCGCGCCCAGCTCGGAGAACGCCGTCTGCAGGGGGTGCAGCTCGCCGCCCTGGGCCAGCCCTTCGATCGTCGTCACGTCACGGTCCTGAACCTCGACCGGCAGGGTCAGACAGCTGAGCACAGGCGTCCCGTCAACGAGGACCGTGCAGGTCCCGCACTCGCCCAGCTCGCACCCGTGTTTGGTTCCGGTGAGCCCCAGGTCTTCCCGGAGCAGTTCCAGCAGCGTCTTGTGCGTGGGCGCGATGACGTCCCGCGTCTCGCCGTTGATCCGCAGTGTGAGGCTGACCTTCATGGGCGCTGCCTCCTCCTCGCTCTGACGGGCCCAGCCTCAGTCGAGATCAGCGCCTCCGAGAGCGCGCGCGCCGCCCGCCTGAGGGGGGTGGCAACGCGGCGGAGGTCGTCCACCGTCGTGCGCGCGGACACGCCCACGATCGACAGGGCGCCCACGGCCTCGCTACCGGCCGCGTGCCCTCGGAACACCGGCGCCGACACGGCGCGGACGCCGGACAAATACTCCGCATCGTCGTAGGCGACACCGGCGCGCCGGACCCGGTCGAGCTCGCGGTGGTAGCGGGCGGGGTCGGTGATCGCCTGCGGCGTGTACGCGGGAAGGCGTGGGGGGAGGCAGCGCGGGCCGCGGGCGCCAAAGGCGTGGAGGACCTTGGCGACCGCGCCGGCAAAGGGCGGGAGCCGGTGCCCGGATGGCGCGCTCACCTTCAACTGGTGGCGCGACTCCTCACTCGCCAGGATGACGCTTCCGTCGCCCGCCCGCACGTGGACGGCGGCCGTCTCGCCAGAGAGGCGGGACAGCCGAACGAGATGCGGCCGCGCGACGGCGCCGAGGTCCTCGCGCTCCGCCGCGGCGCGGCCCAGCGCGGCCGCCCCGCGGCCCAGCCGGTACCGGCGTGTGCGGGCGTCCCGTTCGACGAGCCCGTTCGCCGCCAGTGTCGCCAGGATACCGTGCGCGGTGCTCTTGTTGATCCCGAGGAGGCGGACGAGGTCGGTCAGGCTCGCCTCCCCCTGCCCGTTCGCGAGCGCGCGCAGAATTGCCGCGGCGCGCGCGACGGCGGGGACCGGGTGGAACCGGCGTGACGGAAGCGCTTCGTGATCCGGCATCCGCATGAGTGTTGACGTTCTCCCTGGAGAACCCGAGTTCCCTTCGGAGAACTCCCTGGTCATACCAGCCCGCGGCTTGAGAATCCTCCCTCCCGACAGGACCGGGCCGACGACGACCGCGAAGGGTCCGGGTGACGCTCGTCTGGAAGAAGCTGACGTTGTGGCGCACGGCCCAGGCGGGCCGGCAGGAATAACGCTTTCGCGACATTTGCCCGGCCAAGGGGGGTGCGGCTGTGAAGGGGGACAAGGCGCTTCGAGAAGATCTCCTCCACCTGTTGGGCGGGCGGGGGGCGCACGTCGAGTTCACGCGGGCGGTGGCCGGCCTCCCCGCGGAGCTGCGGGGAGCGAAGCCCACGGGCGCGCCGTACTCGCCCTGGCAGCAGGTCGAGCACATGCGCATCTGCCAATGGGATATCCTCGAGTACATCCGCAACCCGAAGCACGTCTCGCCCGAGTGGCCCGACGGCTACTGGCCGGCTGAGAAACCGCCGGCCACGGGCGCGTGGGACCGGAGTGTCAAAGCGTTTCAGGCCGACCTGCGGGCGCTCGAGAGGCTCGTCGCCAACCCCTCAACGGTCCTGCTGGCGCGAGTCCCGCATGACAAGAACGGGCCGACGATCCTCCACGAGGTCCTGCTCGTCGCCGATCACAACGCCTATCATCTCGGGCAGCTGCTCGTCCTCCGACGGATGCTGGGCGCCTGGAAGGAGTGAGCGACCTCAGTCGTGGTTGCCCCCCTCCTTGTCGGGCGGCGGGGTGGTGGGCGGAGTCGTGACCTGACCGGGAACCACCGTCCAGCCGGGAGGGTTTTCCGCGGGACCCGTATAATTTCGCAGGCGCGCACCGGTTCTGATCTGAGGGAAGCCGTTCCGCACTGAGGAACAAGCCAAAAGGACGGTGGCGACGTGGCGATCCGCACGAACGGGCGGCGCGCGAACCGGCCGGCGGGCGTCGGCGAGCGCACGTTTGCCCGCGCCATCCGGGAGTTCACCCGGATCGTCGGCGACCGGAACGTGTCGGTCACGCCTGCCGAGCTCGTCCCCTACGCGCACGACGTGATCATGGTGCCCCCGATCTGGCCGTCCGCGGTCGTACGGCCCGGCTCGGTCGCAGAAGTGCAGCGGGTCGTCCGGGTGGCCAACACCCTCCGGATCCCGCTCTGGCCGCTCAGCACCGGCAAGAACATCGCCTACGGCCGCATGATGGCCGTGGATCCGGGGAACGTGATCCTCGACCTCGGACGCATGAACCGGATCCTGGAGGTCAACGAAAAACTCGCGTACGCGGTCGTCGAGCCCGGGGTCACCTATGCCCAGTTGTACAAGCACCTGCGCGACCACCACCTGCCGCTCTGGCTCGATCCTCCGGCGACCGCGCCGGCGGCGGGGCCGCTGGGGAACACGGTCGAGCGCGGCGTCGGGTACACACCGTACGGCGAGCACTTTCTCTTCTCGTGCGGCATGGAGATCGTGCTTGCCGACGGCCGCCTGCTGCGGACCGGCTCCGGCGCGCTGCCCGGGTCGCGCACCTGGCACATCTTCAAGTGGGGCTTCGGCCCCTACCTCGACGGTCTCTTCACCGCTAGCAACTACGGGATCGTGACGAAGCTCGGAATCTGGCTGATGCCCGAGCCTCCGGCGTACCAGCCAATTCTAATGACGCTCCCCGAGGAGACCGACATCGTCGCGGTCATGGACTTCCTCCGGCCGCTCAAGATCACCCACACCCTCCCGAGCGCGGTCGTCGTGGCGCACGCGCTCCTGGCGCTCGCGGCGGAGGCGGAGTACCCGCGGCATCTGACCGGCGGCGGGACGCGCCCGGTCCCGGAGGACTGGATCCGCGAAGAAGCCCGCAGGCGCATGCTCGGCGTCTGGAACGTCGCCGGGTGCGTGTACGGCTCCGCGGCAACCGTCGCGGAGGTCGCCGGCGCCGTGCGCCGGAAGGTGCGGGCGGAACTGCCGCAGGCCACGCTGCTGGACGCCGAGGAAGCGCGCCAGAGCCCGTACTGGGACCACAAAGTCCGGAACATGACCGGGGTGCCCTCGATGATCGAGTACGGCCGGCTGTCGTGGCGGGGCGGCGGCAACGCGTTCGTGGCGCCGGTCGTCCCCCTGTTCGGCGAGGAAGCGCGCAGGCACATGGAGATCGCGCGGCCGATCTTTCGGAAGCACGGGTTCGACTACATCGGAGAGTTCATCGCCGCGACGCGCGACCAGCACCACGTCATGATGCTGCTGCACAAGCAGCCGGATGAGATGCCGCAGGCGATGCGGTGCTACCGCGACCTGACCGACGCCTTTTGCGACGAGGGGTACCTCCCCTACCGCACCAACGTCGCGTTCATGGAGCACACGATGAGCCGGCTCGATCCGGTGTTCCGCGACGTCTGCATCCGGATCAAGCGCGCGCTCGACCCGAACGGGATCCTGGCTCCTGGGAAGAACGGCATTCGCCTCGACGGTCCGGCGGCGCGCGGACACGGACGCCGTCCGCAACCTCGGCGGGCCCGATCCCCACGGCCCGGCGGCCGATCCCCACGGTCCGGCGGCCGATCCGGACGCGCCCGGCGGCGCGGAGCCGCGCGGTGACCCGCCGGCGGCCGGGCCTCCCGGGCCCCGACCGGCACGGCGCCGCCGTTACCGGCGCGGAGCTCCGGCGCGAGATCGAGGCGAAGGGGATCAACCTCTTCGAGTGCTACACGTGCCGGCTGTGCACCGAGGAGATGCAGCGCGGGATCCTGACCCTGACCGAGCCGTACCGGAAAGCGTACGGAGAGACCGAGTGGCGGCAGGACCTGTTTAACGAGCCCGTGTGCCCGACGTGGGACTACTACCGCCACGAAGCGTACACCGCGTACGGCCGGGCGCTGATGGCGCGGGATCTCGCGGACGGGCTCGACGTCGATCCCGGCGACGCGCGGATGCGGGAGGTCGTGTACACGTGCCTCCTGTGCACCGGATGCCAGGAGCTCTGTTTCTCCCGCAACCGGGTCCCGCTGATGAAGCCGTTCATGGACTTGCCGCGCGAGGTCTGGGACATCCACGGGATTCTGCTGGCCAAGCGCAAATGGCTGTTCGACCGGTTCGGGTGGGGGGTCGTGCCCCCGGGTTTGGCCACCCTGGCCCGGCGGATTCTGGACAGCGGGACCGTGACGGGCGAGCCGCGGACCCGGGCGGCGCGCTGGGTCGAGGCGACCGGCGCGGACGTCGTGGACGTGAGCCGCACCGGACGCGCCGACGTGCTCTTGCTGCTGGACGCGCAGGCGCCGTACGATCGCCTGCTCTGGCCCGCGCTCGCAGCGGCCGTCCGCCTGCTGCGGGCGGCGGGGCTCACCGTCGGGACGCTCGGGGGGGATGAGATCGCGACCGGCGCGCCGGTGCTCGCCGCCGGCAACATCCGGGAGTATCTCGACCTCAATCGCGAGGCGGTCCGGCGGGTGGCGCACGTCGCGCGCCGGGCCGGCGTTGCGCACGTCGTGACGGTCGATGACACGGGGTATCAGGCGTGGACGGCGCCGGCGAAGCACTACGGGCTCGCGGAGCGGGTCACGTTCCCCTTCACCCATCTGATCCCGTTCCTGCACGGCCTGCTCGGCGATGGCCGGCTCGCCTTGACGCGGCGGGTGGACGCCGAGGCCGTCCTCCTCGACGGCTGCCACCTCGGGCGGTACTGCAAGGTCCTCGACGCGCCGCGCGAGATCCTCGCCCGCATCCCGGGCCTGCGGGTGCAGGAGGCGCACCTGCGGCGTGAGTACCTCTACTGTTGCGGCGCGGCAGCCGGCGTCCCGGAGGCATACCCGGACCAGGCGGCGTGGTGGGGGCGAAAGCGCCTCGCCCAGGCGCAGGAGGTGCTCACGGCGGGGCGGACGGTGGTCACCACCTCGCTCCTCTGCGGCGCGCACCTCCGCCGGGTCGCCGCGACCGAACGGCACTCCATCGCTGTCAAGGATCTGGCCGAGATCGCCGCGGAGGCGCTCGGCTGATATGGCGCACGATCCGCAACACGCGAGGCGAACATCTCAGGGAGGTGGTGTTCAGGTGCTGTCGCTCTCACGGAAGATCGCCGGTCTCGTCCTGACCGTCGTCGTGGCGGCGGGGCTGCTCCTGCCTGGCCGGCCGGTGCTGGGACAGGGCGCGCCGATCAGGATCGGCACGGTGTTCGCGGTGACCGGTCCCGCAAGTTCGCTCGGCAAGCCGGAGAAGGACACGGCCACGATGCTCGGAGCGCAGTTCGCCGGCGGGATCGGCGGACGCCCGGTCCAGATCATCACGTACGACACCGAGAGCGACCCCACCAAAGCGCTCCTGCTCATGAAGAAAGCCGTGACGGAGGACAATGCCGTCGCGGTCGTGGGCGGGACGACCAGCCCCGAGTCGCAGGCGATGGCCGACTACGCGATGCAGACGGAGATCCCGTTCATGTCGGTCGCCGCCAGCACCACGCTGAGCGTCCCCACCCGCGCGTGGGTGTTCCAGACCCCCCAGCGAAACAGCACGGCGGCGGCCAAGGCGATGCAGTACCTGGTCGCGATCCACGTCAAGACGATCGCGTACCTCTACCGGAACGACGACTTCGGCCAGGACGGCCTCGTGGGCCTGCGGACGTTCGCGCACTACAACGGGATGACGATCGTGGACACGGAGCCGTTCGCGGCGACCGCCACCGACCTGAGCGCCCTGGTGGCGCGGGCCCGGGTCCACAATCCCGACGTGATGGTCGTCTGGAGCACGCCGCCGACCGCGTCGATCGCGGCGAAGAACATCCGCCAGCTCGGCCTGCGGATGCCGATCGTCGAGAGCCACGGGGCCGCCAACAAGGCGTTCATCGACCTCGCCGGGCCGGCCGCGAACGGCGTCGTCTTCCCCTCGGGCAAGCTGCTCGTGGCGGGACAACTCCCGGTCGGAGACCCGCAGAAGGCCCTGCTCGTCAAGTACGCCCGGGATTTCGAGGCCGCCAACCACTATGCGGCCAGCACTTTCGGGGGGCACGCGTTTGACGGAATCACGATGCTGGCCGACGCGATCGGGCACGTCGGACCCGACAAGGCCAAGATGCGGGACTACCTGGAACACCTCCGCGGGTTCGTGGGCACCGGCGGCGTGTTCAACATGTCGCCCCAGGACCACAACGGCCTGACCACCAAGGACATGGTGCTCATAGTCATCCAGACCGGCACCTGGCAGATCTGGAAGTAGCGTGCTCGCCCTGCTCCCCCAGCTCGTCCTCACCGGTCTCACGGTCGGCAGTATCTATGCGCTCGTCGCTCTTGGGTTCGTGCTCATCTACAACGTCACGGGGATCCTCAACTTCGCCCAGGGCGAGTTCTCGATGCTGGGGGCGCTCTTCTGCGCCACGCTGCTGGCGTGGCACGTCTCCCTGCCGGCCGCCGCGCTCGCCGCGGCCGCCGGTGTCGCGCTCGTCGGCGCCGCGACCGAACGGCTGGCCGTGGAGCCGGCGTTCGGCGGCCATCCGCTCACGCTCATCATCATCACGTTCGGCGTGTCGATGGCGTTCCGCGGCCTGGCGCTCATGATCTGGGGTGCCGATCCGTACACGCTGCCGGAGTTCTCGCCCGGGCCGGCGCTCGTGCTGCTCGGCGGGGTGCTGGTCCGCCAGGCGATGTGGGCGATCGGTCTCTCCGCCGCCGTCGTGGCGGGCCTCTTCGTCTTCTTCGCGCGGACCGTTCCCGGCGCGGCCGTGCGGGCGTGCGCCGACAACGCGTTCGCCTGCCGGCTCGTCGGCATCAGCCCCCGCCGGATGGCCTTGTTTGCCTTCACCCTCAGCGCCGCGCTCGGCGCGGTCGCGGGCATCGTGATCACGCCGATCATCGGCGCCACCTATGACATGGGCCTCGGACTGGGTCTGAAGGGCTTCGTCGCCGCCGTCATCGGCGGCCTCACGAACGCCCCCGCCGCGGTGGCCGGCGGCTATCTCGTCGGCTTGATCGAGGCGCTGACCGCCGGGTACCTCACGCCCGGCTACGGCGACGCGATCACATTTCTCGTTCTCCTTGCCGTCCTGTACCTTCAGCGTGAGGGGCTGCTGCATGGCGCGGAGCGGCGGCGGGCGTAGCCGGAGCGTCACGCTGATCGTGCTCGCCGCGCTCCTCGCGGCGCTGCCGGCCGCCGTCTCGAGCGCCTACGTCATGACCGTGCTCAACATCATCGGCCTGTACGTGATCGTGACCCTCGGCCTCATCCTGCTCGGGTCGAGCGGCCAGATCTCCCTGAGTCAGGCCGCCTTCTACGGCCTCGGAGCCTACGCATCCGCGCTCATGAGCAAGGATCTGGGCTGGTCCCCCTGGGCGACGATCCCGCTCGCGATCGTGCTCGTCGCGGGCGCCGCGTACGTCGTCGGGCTCCCGACCCTGCGCCTCGCCGAGCACTTCTTTGTCCTGGCGACGCTCGGCGTCGGGATCATCGTCAACGTCTTGATGGTGCAGCTCGTCTCGCTGACGGGCGGCGCCAGCGGGCTCCGCGACATCCCGGGGCTCGAGATCGCCGGCGTGCGCCTCGCGACGGACCGGCAGTTCTACTACCTGATCTGGGCGCTCGCGTTCGCCGCGCTGCTCCTCGCCCGCAACGTCACGTCCCATCGCACCGGCCGGGCGCTCCGGGCGATCCTCGGCAGCGAGGTCGGCGCGGCCGCGCTCGGCGTCGAGGTGTCGCGGTACAGGATGCACGTCTTCGTCCTGGGCGCCGCGTACGCGGCCCTGGCCGGCGCCCTCTACGCGCACTACATCCGGTTCATCTCGCCGTCGCCGTTCTCGCTGTACGCCTCCCTGTTCTTCCTGATCATGGCGGTCGTCGGCGGCCTGACGAACATCTGGGGCGGGCTCCTGGGCGCCGCGGCCGTCACGATCCTCGACCAGGGCATCCGGGCCGAGCTTCCCCGGATCTTGCCGCGGGTCGGCGGCGAGTACCAGACCGCGATCTACGGCCTCCTGCTCGTCGTGATCATGATCTTCTTTCCCTCGGGGATCGTCCGCGGGGCCCTCGATATGCGCCGCGCGTTTGGGCGGGCGCGGGTGCGGGCGGCCGGCGCGACAGAGACCGAGCCCATTCAAGGAGGCACCGCGTGAGCGTGGACCGGACCACGGCCGCGGGAGCGGGCCATGCGAACCGCCCGGACGGACTGCTCCTCTCGGTCGAGGGCCTCTGCCGGCAGTTCGGCGGGGTGGTGGCTGTGGACGGCGTGACGTTCGGGGTGGCCCCCGGGGAGATCGTCGCCGTCATCGGGCCGAACGGTGCGGGCAAGACGACCCTGTTCAACGTGATCACCGGATTCCTGACCCCCACCGGGGGCGAAGTCCGCTATCGCGGCGCGCGCATCACGGGGCAGTCTCCGCCGCGGATCGCCGGGCGCGGGATCATCCGCACGTTCCAGAGCCTGGTCGTCTTCAGTGAGATGACGGCGGTGGAAAACGTGATGATCGGCTGCCACCGGTGGACGCGGACCGGGCTCTTCGAAGCCGCGCTCGCGCTGCCGGCGGCGGCTCGCGAAGACCGCCGTGTCGCGGAGGCTGCGCTCGGCGCCCTGGCGCTCGTCGGCCTCCGGGACCGGGCAGACGACCGCGCCCAGGATCTCCCGGTCGGCCAGCAGCGGCTCCTCGAGATCGCCCGCGCGCTCGCGGCCCGGCCGGAGCTCCTCCTCCTCGACGAGCCGACGGCCGGGCTCAGCGCGGGGGAAGCCCGGGCGCTGCTCGCCCTGATCCGGCGCCTCCGGGCGGACGGCCTGACGTTCGTGATCATCGAGCACAACATGGACATTGTCATGGAGGCGGCGGATCGCGTCGTCGTCCTCGACTACGGAGAGAAGATCGCCGAGGGCACGCCGCAGGAGATCCAGCGCGATCCCCGCGTCATCGCCGCCTACCTCGGAGAGGAACCGGACGATGCGGCCGCGGCGGCCCCGCTGGGGCGGGCGCCCGCGCCGTGACCATGCCTCTGCTGGAGGTCTCGGGGATCGCGACCCGGCGCGGCGGCGTCGAGGTGCTCCGTGAGATCGACCTCGACGTCGGGGCCGGCAACGTCCTGGCGCTCATCGGACCCAACGGTGCCGGGAAGTCCACGCTCCTCGGCACGATCGCGGGTGTGTTCCCGCCGGCGGCCGGCCGGATCCGCCTGGCGGACCTGGACCTCACCCGCTGGCCGGCGGAGCGGATCGTGCGGCTCGGCCTCTGCCTCGTGCCGGAGCGCCGCCAGATCTTCAACGGGCTGACCGTCCACCAGAACCTGCTCCTCGGCGGCTACCATCGGTACTGGCGCGACCGGAGCGGCGTCCGCGCCGACGTCGGGCGCGCGCTTCGGATCTTCCCGAAGCTGGCCGAGATGCTCCACCGCCCGGGCGGGCACCTGAGCGGGGGCGAGCAGCAGATGCTCGCGATCGGCCGCGGCCTCATGTCCCGGCCGCGCGTCCTCCTGCTCGACGAACCGTCACTGGGGCTCGCCCCGCGGGTCGTGCGCGAGATCATGCAGACGCTCCGGACCCTCCAACGGGCGGAAGGGCTGACGGTCGTCCTCGTGGAGCAAAATGTGAAGGCCGCGATGCTGATCGCGGACCGGGTGTGCGTCATGGAGCGCGGCCGGATTGTCCTCCGGGGCCGTCCCGAGGAGTTGATGGCGCACCCGGGCGTGCGGTCGGCATACCTGGGCAGAGGCTACGAGGTCGCCGGATGACGGCGCGGGTGCTTGTCCTCGGGTGCGGCGCCGTCGGCGCAATCTACGCGGTCCGCATGAGCCGCGTGGCCGACGTCGCCGTCCTGGACGTTTGGGCGGAGCACGTCGCGGCAATTGCCGCACGGGGCCTCCGCGTCACCGTGCGGACCGAGGCCGTGAACGAGACGCTCTACGCGCGTCCGGCCGCCGCGGCGACACCGGCCGCGCTGCCGCCCGGGCCCTGGAGCCACGTTCTCGTCGCCGTGAAGGGCCCCGACACGCGCGCGGCCGTCCGGGGACTGGGTGGCGCGGCGGACGGGGCCGTGCTGCTGACGGTCCAGAACGGCCTCGGAAACGCGGAAGCGATCGCGGCGGAGAGCCAGGCGCCGGTGTGCCAGGGCGTCACGATGAACGCGGGGGAGCTCGCCGGTCCCGGGGAGATCGTCCAAAAAGAGATCGGCGGCACCTGGCTCGGCCCGCACCGCGCCACGGCCGCGGATGCCCGCCGCTGGGGAGATCTGCTGCATCGGGCCGGGATGGCGGCCGACGTCCTGGACGATCCCCGCGGAGCGGTGTGGGCAAAACTGATCTTCAACTCAGCCGTCAACCCCCTGCCGGTGCTGACGGATCTGCCCCTCTCCGGGGTGTACGCGCATCCCGACGCGTACGCTCTGCTCCGGACGCTGGTGGACGAAGGCAAGGCGGTCGCGGCGGCGCTGGGGATCACGCTGGCCGCCGATCCGATGGCGGTGATCGACGAGCATCGGGCCCTCGGCGAGACGCACACGCACCACGGCTCGATGAAACAGGACATCGCCCGCGGACGGCGGACCGAGATCGACACGCTCGCGGGCGCGATCGTCGCCGAGGCCGACCGGTTGGGGGTGCCCGTGCCGGCGCTCCGGACCGTGTACCGGCTCGTCAAAGCGGTAGAGGCGCGCACGGCGCCCGTCCCCGCGGAGAGGCGCCTGTGACGCGCGCCTCCGTCCCGACAAAGCCGCCGCGCCCGGCACGGCGCCGGCAGACCGCCTCGCGGGACCGGGCGGCGGAGCCGCCGCGCCGGCGGTACTTCGTGAACGCCGTCGAACGCGCACTCGGCATTCTCGAGAACGTGGACGGCAGCGCGCGCGGTACGGGGATCACCGAGCTCAGCCGCCGCCTCGGGCTCGGCAAGAGCACCGTGCACCGCCTCTGCGCCACCCTCGAACACCGCGGGTACCTCGTCCGCGACCCGCAGTCCGGCCGGTACCGGCTCAGCCTGCGGGTCGTCCAGATCGGCAGCACCGCGCTCAGCGGGCTCGACCTGCCGGCCCGAGCGATGCCGGCGCTCGAAGCCCTCGGTGCATCCGTGCAGGAAACGGTTCACCTGGCGGTGCTGGACGGCGCGGAGATCGTCTTCATCGGCAAGGTCGACAGCTCGCGTCCGCTGCGCCTGTACTCGCAGGTCGGCCGCCGGTCTCCGGCGCACTGCACGGCTCTCGGGAAGGTCCTGCTGGCGCATGCGGGCCCGGGGGCGCGGTCGCGCGGACTCGCCCGCCCGCTCAAGCGGCATACCGCGGCGACGATCACGAATCCCCACGCGCTCGAGCGGGCACTCGAGGAGATCCGCCGGCGCGGCTACGCGGTCGACGACCAGGAGTTCGAGGAGGGGATCCGGTGCGTCGCGGCCCCGGTGCGCGATCACACCGGCCGCGTGGTCGCGTCCCTCAGCGTCTCGGCCCCGGCCGGGCGGCTCTCCCGCGGCCGTCTCCCGGCACTCGCCGAACGGGTCCTCGCCGCCGCGCATCGCGTGTCGGCCGCGCTGGGACACACGCCGCATGCAGGAGCGGGAGGCGGCGGCCGTGACGCGTGACCTCGCCTGGCTGATCGGGGGCCGCACCGGGGAGGGCGTCGACTCGGCCGGCGAGGTGTTCGCGCGCGCGGCGGCCCACGCCGGGCTCGAGGTGCACACCTTCCGGCTGTTCCCGCCGATCATCAAGGGCGGCCCGACGTCGTACGAGGTCCGGATCGCCGACCGCCCCCTCTACGCCCGAAGCGACCGTCTCGCCTGCGTTGTCGCGCTCGACGACGAAACGGTGACGCGCCACGCGCCCGCACTCCGGCCGGGCGGCGTCCTCGTCGTGGATGGCGCGAAGGTCAAGGCCCGCCCCGACTCCACGGCGGCGGGGGTGACCTGCGCCCCCGTCCCCCTGAGCGCGCTCGCTCAGGACGCCGGGGATGCGATCATGAAGAACATCGTCGCGCTCGGGGTGTCCGCGCACCTCCTCGGTCTGGACGTCGAGGCCCTGCGGGACGCCGTGCGGCGGCGGTTCGCCGGCAAGGGCGGCCCGGTGCAGGAGCGCAACATCGAGGCGGTGGACGCCGGCTGGCGCTACGCGGCGGCGCATCTGGCCGCGTTCCGCACGCTCCGGCTTCCCGAACCGGACCGCACGCGCGCCGGGACGTCCCGCTACTTCCTGTCCGGGAACGATGCGATCGCGATGGGGGCGCTGGCCGCCGGCTGCCGCCTGTACGCGAGCTATCCGATCACGCCGGCGAGCGACGTGCTCGAGTGGATGGCCGAACACCTGCCCGGGGTCGGCGGTGCGGCGGTGCAGACGGAGGACGAGATCGCCGCCCTCGGCATCGTGATCGGTGCCGGCTACGCGGGCGTCCGCGCGATGACCGCCACGAGCGGGCCCGGCCTCTCGCTCATGACCGAGACGCTCGGCCTGGCCGGCATGGCCGAGATCCCCGCCGTGATCGTCGCCGCCCAGCGGCCGGGGCCGAGCGCCGGGATGCCGACCAAGCACGAACAGAGCGATTTTCTCCAGATGGTGTACGCGTCGCACGGCGAGTTCCCACGGATCGTCCTGGCCCCGGGGGCGCTCGAAGAGTGCTTCCTCGACACGGCGCTGGCCTTTAATCTCGCGGAACGGTTCCAGTGCCCGGTGATCATCGCCGCCGACCAGGATCTGGTCTTGAAGAAGCGGACCATCGCCGGCCTGCCGCTCGGGGACGTCCGCATCGATCGCGGCGAGCGGCTCGCCGACGCGGACGCGCAGGCGGCCGGGAGTACCTACCGGCGGTACGCGCTGACTGCGACCGGCGTCTCTCCGCGCGCCGTCCCGGGCCAGCCGGGCGCGCTGTTCCTGAGCAGCGGGGATGCCCACGACGACCGCGGCGTGATCGACGTCGAGGACCCGTCGGTCCGCCGCGCGATGGTGGAGAAGCGCCTGCGCAAGACCCGGCACGTGTGGCCGCACGTCACCGGGACGATCGCCGAGGGCGACGGCGACCTCCTGGTCGTCTCCATCGGCTCAACGTGCGGCCCGGTGCGCGAGGCGCTCGAACGGCTCGGCCGCGACGGCCTCCCCGCGCGGTTCCTCCAGATCCGCTGCCTGTGGCCGTTTCCCACCCACGAGGTGGCGCCGGAAGTGGCGCGGGCCCGCCGCGTCGTGGTCGTCGAGCACAACGCCACCGGCCAGCTCGCGACCCTGATCCTCAGCCACGCCGGCGGGCATGGAAAGATCGAAGGGATCCGGAAGTATGACGGGCTCCCGTTCACCCCCGCCGAGATCGAAGCGGAGCTGAGAGGCGACGGATCATGGCCACGGCGCTGACCCACAAGGACTTTGCCTCGCAGAAATCCACGTGGTGCCCGGGGTGTGGGGACTTCGCCGTCCTGCGCGCGCTCCAGGACGCGTGCGCCCATCTCGGCCTCGCGCCGCGGCAGATCGTCCTCGTGTCCGGGATCGGCTGCTCGGGCAAGATCACGTCGTACTTCTCGTCGTACGGCTTCCACACGCACCACGGGCGGACGCTGCCGGTCGCGACGGGGATCAAGCTGGCCAACCGCGCCCTCACGGTCGTGGCCGCGGGCGGAGACGGCGACGGCTACGGCATCGGGCTGAATCACCTGATCCATGCGATCCGCCGGGACGTGGACGTCACGTACGTCGTGATGGACAACGGCGTCTACGGCAACACCAAAGGCCAGACGTCGCCGACCACGATCACGGGCACGGTCACCCCCTCCTCGCCCGCGGGAGCGGTCGAGGAGCCGATCCGCCCGCTGCGCCTGGCGCTGGCCGCCGGGATCACGTACCTGGCCCAGGGCGTGAGCAGCGACATGCCCCAGCTCACCCGGCTCATCGAAGGGGGCATCCGCCACCGCGGCTTCGCGCTCGTGAACGTGTTCAGTCCCTGCCCGACCTACGACCGCATCCACACCTACCAGTGGTGGCGGGCGCACCTCGTGAACCTGGACGCGGACCCCGCCTACCGCGCGGGCGACCGGGCGCACGCCGTCGAGGCGGTGATGGCCCGGGACGCGGACGTGATCGGGCTCGTCTACCAGGCGGGCGGCCGGCCGTTCGACGCGCGGCTCACGCAGTTCCGTCCGTCGCCGCTCGCGGCGGAGGCCCTCGCGCCCGACACGGACGGGGTGCGCCGGATCCTGGACGCGGAGTACGGGGTGTGAGCGCGTCCCGCGCGCCGGACCCCGCCCAGGAGCGCGGAGCGCTCGCGGCGCAGCGCGCGGACCATGCCGCGCGGTTCGTCGACCGCCCGCTGGAGACGATGGCGCGGGCCGACCTCCTCCGCTACCAGTGGGACCGGTTCGCGCCGATGTTCGTCCGGGTGGCGGAAACGAACGCGTTCTACGCCGCGAAGTGGGCGGCGGCCGGCGTGCACGGCGCCCGCGCGCTCCTGGGCTGGGAGGAGTTCCGGAGGCTGCCGTTCACCACGAAGGCCGATCTGGTGCGCGATCAGGCGGACCACCCGCCGTTCGGGACGGACCTGACCTATCCCCCGGACCGGTACGTGCGGATTCACCAGACCTCGGGGACGACCGGGCGGCCACTCAAGTGGCTGGACACGGCGGAATCGTGGGACTGGTGGCTCCACTGCTGGACGTTCGTCTACCGCGCCGCGGGCGTCGGGGACGGGGACCGGATCTTCTTCGCGTTCTCGTTCGGGCCGTTCATCGGGTTTTGGGCGGCGTTCGACGCCGCCCGGCGGATCGGCGCGCTCGCGATTCCCGCGGGCGGGCTCGACTCGGCGCTGCGGGTGCGGATGCTCCAGGACAGCCGGCCGACCGTGCTGGTGTGCACCCCCTCGTACGCGCTCCGGCTCGCCGAGGTCGCGCGCGCGGCCGGGATCGAGGCCGCCGCGCTCGGCGTCCGCGTCACGATCCATGCGGGCGAGCCCGGGGCCAGCATCCCGGCGACCCGCCGGCGCATCGAAACCGCGTGGGGCGCCCGCTGCGTCGATCACACCGGGCTCACCGAGGTGGGGGCGACCGGATTCACCTGCGCCGCCGGCGAGGTCCACGTGAACGAGAGCGAGTTCATCGCCGAGGTCCTGGACGCCGCGACCGGCGCCGTCGCGCCGGACGGTGAGGGCGAGCTCGTCCTGACCAATCTCGGGCGGGACGGTTCCCCGGTGATCCGCTACCGCACCGGCGACCGCGTCCGGGTGAGCGCCGAGCGGTGCCTCTGCGGACGGATGTTCGCGCGGCTGCGCGGCGGGATCCTCGGCCGCGCCGACGACATGCTGGTGGTCCGCGGCATGAACGTGTTCCCGAGCGTCATCGAGGACGTCGTCCGCCGGTTCGAGTGCGTGGACGAGTTCCGGATCGAGGTACGGCGGCGGACGGAGATGGCCGACCTGCGCGTGGTTGTCGAGATCGATGGAGACCGCCACGGCCCGGACGCGGTCACGCGCACGCTCGCCGATCTCCGCGAGCAGCTGCGGCTGGCCTGCGGCATTCGGATCGAGACCGGTACCGCGGCGGCGGGGACGCTGCCGCGGTTCGAGCTGAAGGCAAGACGGATCGTGCACGTCGACTAACGCGGGGGGTGGGAAGATGGCACCGGCTCGGAAGGCGGGTGGATGGTCGGGCACGGCACGGCGCATCACGCGGCGGCAGTTCCTCGGCGCGGCGGCGCTCGGCGGCGCGGCGCTGGCGGCCGGCGTGCGCCTGAGCGGCGGCATGCGGGCGGGGCGGTTCGGTGTCCCGGCCGCGCTCGCGGCCGGACCGGTGAAGATCGGCCTGCTCGTCTCGTACTCCAAGGTCTACGGCCAGCTGGGCGAGGACATCACAGACGGCATGATCCTGTACTTCGACAGCGTCAAGTGGAGGGGGGGCGGCCGGCAGATCACGTGGATCCGCGAAGACGAGGAGATCGATCCCCAAGTCGGGGTCCGGAAGGCGCGGAAGCTGATCGAGGCCGACCGCGTGGACCTGCTCGCCGGCATTGTGGCCACGCCCACCGCGTACGCGATCCGGGACATGGTCCACAACTCGAAGACGATCCTGATCGTCAGCAACGCGGGGGGCAACCTGCTGACCCGGGCGCGGAAGAGTCCCTACATCTTCCGCGTCTCCTTCACGTCCTGGCAGGTCAGCTACCCGTTCGGGAAGTGGTTCTACTCGAACATCGCCCGCGAGGCCGCGCTGACCGCGGCGAACTACGGCTTCGGGACCGAGTCGCTCGCCGCGTTCAAGGAGTCGTTCATCCCCGCGGGCGGCAAGGTCGTGGGGGAGGTGCTCCCGCCGCTCAACAACACCGACTACGCCCCCTACATCACGCAGGTCCAAAAGCTGAACCCCGAAGCGATCTACAACTTCTACAGCGGCAGCGACGCGGTCCGGTTCGTCGCGCAGGCGGCCCAGTACGGGCTGATGAAATCCACGCGCGTGACCGGGGCGGGGTTCATGGTCGAGCAGGACGTGCTGCCGGCCGAGGGCGCGAACGCCCTCGGGATCACGAACCCCCTGCACTGGGCGCTCACGCTCCAAAACCCCGAGAACCGCGCGTTCACACGGGCATATCGGGACCGGTTCAAGCGGGACGCGAGCGTCTTCGCGATGCAGGGGTTCGACACGGCCCGTGTGATCGTCGAAGGGCTCAACCGCACCAACGGCGACACGAGCGACAAGGACCGGCTGTCCGAGGCGCTCGCCGGAGTCAAGTTCGCGAGCCCGCGCGGGGCGTTCGAGTTCGACCCGAACACGCACAACGTGATCCAGACAGTCTACGTCCGGCAGGTGCGCCAGGTCGGCAAGGACATCGCGAACGTCGTGTTCGACAACCTCGGGCGGATCACGGACCCCGGGAAGTAGCGGAGCGTCGGAGGCGTTTGGCCGGCTGAGCTGTGACGTTCTACGTCCTTCAGGCCCTCAACGGGCTCGCGTACAGCATGCTGCTGTTTCTGCTGGCGGCGGGGCTGTCGCTGATCTTCGGACTGATGGACGTCGTGAACCTGGCGCACGGGGGCTTCTACATGCTGGGCGCCTATCTGGGCCTGTCCTTCGTGCGGTGGACCGGATCGTTCTGGGTCGCGGTGGTGCTCGTCCCGCCGCTCGTGGCCGCCGGCGGGTTTCTGCTCGAGTGGGAGTTCCTGCGCCCGCTCTACCGCCGGACGCATCTGGACCAGATCCTCCTCACCTTCGGGTTTGCGTTCGTGATCAGCGACGTCGTGCGGTGGCTGTGGGGCGCCGAGGTCCAGTCCCTCGCGGCGCCGCCTGGGCTCGACCGGTCCATCCCGATGCTGGGCACGCTGTTTCCAGCATACCGCCTGTTCGTCATCGCCCTCGGGGGGGCGCTCGCGCTCGGTCTGTGGCTCGGCCTCAGCCGCACCCGCCTGGGCGCGATCGTCCGCGCGGGCGTGGCCAACAAAGAGATGACGCAGGCGATGGGGATCAACATCGCCGCCGTGTTCACCGGCGTGTTCGCGTTCGGCACGGGCCTCGCGGGGCTCGCGGGCGTCATCGCCGCCCCGATCCAGGGCGTGTTCCCCGGGGTCGACTTCGAAACGCTGATCGTCACGCTGATCGTCGTGGTGGTCGGAGGCCTCGGCACCCTCACCGGCTCATTCTGGGGCAGCCTCCTCATCGGGGAGGCGGAAACGTTCGGCAAGACCCTCCTCCCCGAGGCGGCGCTCGTCGTGATCTACCTCGTGATGGCCGCGGTGCTCCTCGTCCGGCCGCGGGGGCTGTTCGGGGGGCGGACCCGGTGACGCGCGCCGCCTGGCCGGCGGCCGCGGTGGTGCTCGCCCTCGTGCCCCTCGGACTCTCCCGGTACGTGACGACCACGCTCACGGAGATTCTGATCTATGCGATCTTCGCGATGAGCCTGGACCTCCTCGTCGGCTACACGGGCCTTGTCTCCCTCGGCCACGCCGCGTTCTTCGGCATCGCCGCGTACACGGTCGGCCTCCTCAGCGCGCACGGGGCCACGGCCCTGGCGCTCACGCTGCCCGCCGGCGTCGCCGCCGGCGCGGCGGCAGCACTCCTCGTCGGGGTATTCGCGCTCCGGGCCGCGGGCGTGTACTTCCTGATGCTCACGCTCGCGTTCGCGCAGATGGCGTTCGCCGTCGCGCACCAATGGGCGGGCGTGACCGGGGGCACGAACGGGCTGGCGGGGATCGCCCGGCCGGCCGTCCCCGGCCTCGATCTCGGCCCGCCCGTCCCTTTCTATTACCTCGTGTTCATCCTGTTCGTGGCGGCGGCATGGCTGCTCCGGCGCATCGCCGCGTCTCCGTTCGGCGCGGCGCTCGTGGGCATCCGGGAGAACGAGGCGCGGATGCGGGCGATGGGCTTCGACACGTTCCGGCTCAAGCTCGGCGCGTTCGTGATCGCCGGGGCCGCCGCGGGGTTGAGCGGGGTCCTGTTCGCGTACTACAACGGGTTCGTCTCCCCCGACGTGCTGTACTGGACGAGCTCGGGGCAGGTCCTCATCATGGTCCTGCTGGGCGGCGCCGGCACGCTGGCCGGACCCGCGCTCGGAGCCGGCGTGGTGCTCGTGCTGCAGAACCTGGCCAGCTCGTACACCGCGCGGTGGACGCTGATCCTCGGGGCCGCGTTTATCCTCGTCGTGCTCGCCGCTCCGCGCGGGCTCGTCGGACTCCTCACGGGGCGATGGGCGCGGTCCTCGTAACCGAGCGCCTGGGCCGCCGGTTCGGGGGCATCGTCGCGCTCCGGGACGTGTCGCTCGAGATCGCCCCCGGGGAGCGCCGCGCGATCATCGGACCGAACGGCGCGGGCAAGACGACGCTGTTCAACGTCATCAGCGGAGAACTCCGGCCGACCTCGGGCGAAGTGCGCCTCGGCGATCACGCCGTCACCGGACTGCCGGCCCACCGGATCGCCCGGCTCGGCCTGGCCCGGACGTTCCAGCGCAACAACCTGCTGCTCCGCCTGACCGCCCTCGAGAACGTCCGGCTCGCCCTCCAGGCGCGCACGGACGACACGCGGAAGGTGTTCACGCCGGTGGTCCGCCTCACCCACCTCCGCGACGAGGCCCGGGCGCTCCTCGCGCGGATGGGGCTCGACGGCCGGGACGGTGTCCCCGCGCGGGCGCTCTCATACGGAGAACAGCGGCAGCTCGAGGTCGCCCTCGCGCTCGCCGCCCGGCCGCAGGTGCTGCTGCTCGACGAGCCCACCTCGGGCATGTCCCCGGCGGAGACCGCCCGGATGACCGCGCTCTTGTCCCGGCTCGAGCGGGACCAGACCGTCGTCGTGATCGAGCACGACATGGATGTCGTCTTCGCCCTGGCCGACCGGATCACGGTACTGCACCTCGGCGAGGTGCTCGCGAGCGGCACGCCGGAGGCGGTCCGAGCCGATGCGCGCGTCCAGGACATCTATCTCGGCGCCGGGACGCCGGAGCATCCATGACCGCCCCGCTTCTGGCGCTGCGGGACGTGCACGCCTACTACGGCGACTCGCACATCTTGCAGGGGATCAGCCTGGCGGCGGGCGGAGGGCAGATCACCTGCGTGCTGGGCCGCAACGGCGCGGGGAAAACGACGGCCGTCCGGACGATCATGGGGTTTGTGCCGCCCCGGGCGGGGGCGATCACGCTCGACGGCCGCGAGATCGCCGGCGCGGCGCCGCACCGCATCGCGCGGGCCGGGGTCGCGCTCGTCCCCCAGGGGCGCGGCATCTTCCCCGACCTGACCGTGGACCAGCACCTCGCCCTGGCGCGCCGGCCGGGAGGCTGGGCGCTCGACCGGATCCACGCGCGGTTCCCGGTGCTGCGGGAGCGGGCCGGCCAGCCGGGCGGCCTGCTCTCGGGCGGAGAACAGCAGATGCTCGCGATCGGGCGCGCGCTCGTGATGGGCCCGCGCCTCGTGATCATGGATGAGCCGACGGAGGGCCTCGCGCCGCTGTTCGTCGCGCGCGTGCGGGAGATCCTCGTGGAGATGCGCGAAGCGGGTTTGGGAGTGCTGCTCGTCGAGCAAAACCTCGCCCTCGCCCTGGCCGTCGCCGACCGGATCTACGTGCTCAACAAGGGCCGAGTGGTCTTCGACGGAACGCCGGCAGACCTGCGCGCCGCGCCTGAGACCCGGCACCACTACCTGGGCGTGTAGCCCCTCCGGGGAGCCGCGCCGCAGTCAATCGTGCTTGTCCGTGACCCCGACGCTCGGCAGCGTTCCCGGGAGCGTGTTCGTGGGGGCCGGACTCATCGCCTTGGGTTTTACTTATTTACGGGAGTGACGCGCAACCGCGCAATTCCGGCCGCTCAACTCCGCTTCGGTCCGGACTTGTGATTGCGTGGAATTACGCCGGCTTAGCTCTGAGACATGAATTCGCTGATCACACCGGCGGTCTCGTCGGGCACTTCGAGCATCGGGAAGTGGCTCACCGCTTCTAGCCGACGTACGACGAACCAGGAATGGTCCCGAGCGAATGACTCTTGTGTCGAGAGGTACTCGAGTGCACGGGGTTGTGCATACACGTGAAGCGCAGGCACCGGTGGCCTCAATTCGCTTAACGCCCGGAGCGGATCGCCTTCGCGTGCATACAAAGAGGTAATCTCACGTGCCGCTCGTGCCCAATCCTCAAACCCGTGGCTTTCCATCTCATTTCGAATATGCGTGTCCACCGAGGTCGGTGCCCCGCGCAACCACATGGTCAACAATTGCTCAACCGTCTCCCGCCAACGGACGCTATCTTGCAACGCCTGCATTGCGGCCAGAAACGGCGCGGCAAGCGCATTCCGACTGGTGGAGATCGGGTTCCAACTGGTGAAGATCATCTTTGGCACACGCTCGCCCAGCCGCCGACGCAACTCTACGGCCACCCACCCCCCATGGGCTTGCGCGATGGGAATCGCGGATTGCGCACCGCTAGCTTGAACGACTGCAAGGACGTCCGCGACCATCTCAGCATGGCCAAAGTCTCGTTTTGGTGCTTGAGACTCGCCATGCCCGCGCCAGTCCATAGCCAGCACACGATGGCGCGCACTCAAGCGCTCAGCCAAGGGCGCGAAAATTGTGTGATGCACACACCACCCGGGCAGACACACGAAGACCGGCTCGCCCTTCCCTCTGTCGTCGTAGTAGATTCGTGTTCCCTCTGAATCAGCGAATGCCATAGACTGGAATTTCCACCCGTGATTGAAGTCAAGTCGAAACGAGTGTTCGCCGTCGACTCATCGCCCCCTCCGTGCCCCCGGCGCGTGTTCTCGGCCGTCGGGTGACACGCGCGGAATCCGGACCTGGCACCGTCGACGGCATCGGAATCCGGATGTTCTTCTGCCGCGCGCGGTGTTTCCGCGCCACCGTTGTCGCTCGTATCGCTCGGTAGACCTCGCCCGTCAGGAGCATGCGCCACGCCACGATGAGGAGTTTGCGGGCGAGTGCGATGATCGCCTTGCGGGGCCCGATCTCCTGCGCCTTGCGGGCATAGAACTGGCCGAGGGGCCCGCTGTCCCACTGGGCCAGGGAATGGGCGGCCTCCACCAGGAGGGTCTGGAGGAGCGGGGATCGCCCAAGTGGCGGCCGCGCCGATCAAGCCCATGCCGGTGATCGTCAGGAGCACCTGGACCGCAGGCACGTCGGCGACGCCGCGGGCGATTTCGCCCTCGAGGCCGTCATAGGATGCGGACCTCCGCCGCGTCGCCATCGCGCTCAAACCCGCACAGATCAAGACGTTCGACGCATCGCCGCAGTTTCCGTTCCGTCGTCACATCGGAAATCCGAGTTTACGTGTCTGCGTGAAGTCGTGCGGGTAGATTTCGGGAGAAGGGTTTCCTTCTGAGGCTCAAGAACGACTTCACAGAGATCCGTGTACTGAAAGTGCGAAAGTCCATCGAGAGTCGTTCCGTCGGTGCCTGCCACCGGGGACACCGACTCATACGGGCAGGAGATTGGAATGGCGGACAGAAGGAGCGCCGGAGATGCGTAGCGGTCGGACCGCGGCACGTGCGCGCATGCGACACGTCGCGTGCGCGGTCCTGGCGGGTCTCGTCGCTGGAGGGATCCCGGCAGCACGCTCGGCGGCGCAGGCGCCGCCAGCCCAGACCCCTATTGTCATCCACAGGTTATTGCAGTCCACGACGACGCTCACGGGGCAGCCACTCGAATTCCCGCTTACTGAGAACCAGGTGACCGCCGTCCTCCTCGAGGCGGCGCCGGGCCGGGGGACCGGGAACACGACCCTGTTCTTCCCGACGATCGCGTACGTCATCGACGGTACCTTCACGCTCGAGATCCCCGGACGCGCTGCCTCGACCGTCAGCGGCGGACAGGCGGTCGTCCTGCCGCTCAGGACACCCATCAACGGTGTGAACAATGGGACGAGTCAGGCCAGGGTGCTTTTGGTGTACTTCGGCCGGCACGAGCGGCCACTCGTCGAGCACGGCGCGGACGTCGGCCGGACCGGTCTCAAGAGAACAACCGTGCTGAGGACGCTGACCACCTGGACCGGCGAAGCCATTTTGTTTCCGCTCCGGGCCAATCAAGTCACGGCGCTCATCGCCGAGTTCGCGCCGGGAGCGGTGAACCCGCGCCATGTTCATCCGCCCACACAGTTCGTGTACGTGCTGGAGGGGCTGACGAGCGTGGAGCCCACGGATCACGCCCGCGGAACATTCAAGCCGGGTGACGCGCTTGTGGAAACCACAATCGCGCACGTGGGCGCCAATCGGGGATCCATACGTGGCCGAATCTTCACCGTCTTTGCAGGAGAAGCAGGCATACCGTTGACCGTCCCGGTCCCGTAGCGCCGGTAAGGCTTCAACTATACCGTGGGGGTCGCGCCGTGAAGACCGTCAGGGCGGGCGCGGCCGCCGGGTTCTTCCGGGTCTAAATGTATTTTTCAATTACTCAGGCCCTCGCGGGCGAGCTGAGCGGCACCGGTGTCGGCGTGCAGGTGTGCCTCCCGGGGGTGGTCGCGACCGAGTTCCATACGTTGGTAGGGAGGGACCCCGGCAAGATGCCGCCGATGATGACGGCGGCCGATGTGGTCGCTGCGTCGCTTGCTACATTCGCGCGGGGCGAGGTCACGTGCATCCCTAGCCTTGATGATGCGTCGCTGCTTGAACGGCTCGCAGAGGCGCAGCGTGCGGTGGTTGGGAGCGCCGGCCTCACACCAACGCTTGCGCGCCGTTATCGGTCCAGCACGGCCTAGTTCGTCGACCAACCGGCCGGGGGGGCCGGGAGAGGCAAATTCGGTGCATTGGGGCTTAGACCTGGGCTTAGACCGGGGCTTAGACCGTGATCACCTTTCCATCCTCCGCGTACTCGCAGGGGAGCGCGTCGAGGTGGGCCAGCATCTGCGGGCCCAGGTGGGTGAGGATGAGCCGCCGGACGTGCAGCGCCTCGCGATGGGCCACGAGCGTCGGCAGATCCAGATGGAACGGAATCGGCCGGTCGTACGCGCTGCATTCCGAGATCAGCAGGTCGGCGTCCCGCGCGGCCCGGATGAGGGTGTCCGTCCAGCCGGTGTCTCCGGTAAACGTGACCACCTTGCCCGCACACTCGATCCGGTACGCGTAGGGCGGCGCGCCGCACGGATGCTCCATCAGATAGGGCGTCACCGTGGCCGCTCCCAGACGGCGCGGCTGCTCCGCCTCCAGTTCGACCGTCTCGAGCGGAAAGCGCAGCGTCATCCCGGCCGATCCCGGAAACAAGACCTCCATCGCCTGCGCGATCCGCGCCTTCGTCCCCGGGGGTCCCGCGATCACGAGGGGCTTCGAGCGCCGGCGCGGGAGCTGCGCGTCGAGCACGAAGAACGGCACGCCGCCAAAGTGGTCCCCGTGCAGATGGGTGAGCAGGATCATGCTGATCGCGTTCGGGTCCACGCCGAACCGGTTGATCGCGACCATCGCCGACGCGCCGCAATCGAGCAGGAACCGGTCGTCGGGCGTCGTGACGAGCAGGCACGTGTTGAAGCGTCCGCCGCTGCCGAACGCGTCCCCGCTCCCGAGGAATTGGATCTGCATGGACACGGCCGCGCGATGATCTAGAGGACGAACACGCCCCCGCTACCGGACAACGATGGTGCCCCGCATCCCCTGCGGGACGTGCACGACACACCAGTACACGTACGTCCCGGGCTTGGTGAACTTGAGGGAATATGCCTTCGGGCCGGGCGCGATCGACGGGGGCAGCACCCCGGAGTTGTAGTACGTTTCCGCCGACGCGTGCACCGGCCCGCCCGCCGGCGCCATCCCCTTCGGATTGAAGAAGATCTTGGGCGGGCCCTGCGGCTGGGGCGCGGGGGTCACGAACGCGGGCACCTGCCCGGCCCCGGCGAAGGTGATGGTGTGGATCTCATACGGATCTTTCATCACCCACCGCACCGTGTCCCCCGCCTTCACGGTGAGGGTCCCGGGCGCAAAGGCGATGAGGGAGACACGCGCGCTCGGCAGCGCCGCGAGCGGCGAGGTATAGACGGTGCCCGTGGCGCCCGCAGACTTCGCGGCGCCCGTGGAGGCCCGGAGCTTCTCCCCCCGCGCCAGCTGCGACGCGATTGCCGCCGCGGCGTCCTTATCGTAGCCGGCCTGGGTCTTGGGAAGCTTCGCCCCCTTCGGCGCCACCACCACCGTGCCGACCATTCCCGGATGGATCAGGCACGCATACACGTACCGGCCGGGCTTGGTGAACCTGAGCGTGTACGTCTTCCCCTGCTCCTCGACGAACCCCGAGCTCGCCATCCCGGTCCCGGCGTAGGTCGCTCCGCCCTGCGGGTTGGTGATGAGGGGGTTGAAGAGCAGTGTCTTGTCCGGTTGAGGCACGACGATATCGGGCGGCTTCGCCCCCGACAGAAAGCTGACCGTGTGGGCCAGGGTCGTATTCCAGGTCCACGTGATCGCGTCGCCGGCGTTGACCGTGATCGACCGCGGGAAGTAGTCCTGCAGCTGAACGGCGTGGTCGGGTGACTCCGCGCCGACCGCCGCCTTCCAGGTCATCCCCGCGGACTGGGCGGCACCGGATGTGGCAATGAGCCCAATCACAAGGGCGCACACGACGAGCAGAGCCAGTGGTCTCATACTGCGAGCCTCCTACGATATATGTGGTCCAGACTGTGCAGCCTCGGTCTGGGGCGCCGCTTTGGTGTGATGCGGTGAACCACTCCAGGATTCGGCCCGCACAGCGCCGTCTCCTGTCCGGCAGAGGGAATCCGCGGTCCGCCGACAAACTGCACGACACGCAGACCAGCCACCTATCATCGACGTGGAGTGTGAACCATCCATGGCCCGCACGCCCGCCAGCGCCGCAGACCAGACCCTGATCGACATGGTGTCCGCCGACGAGCTGATGACGTCCACCCGGACGATCGCCCACTGGGTCCGGCTCTCGGGGACGCCTGACGAAGCCAAGGCCTTCGACTGGATCGAGCGCCGGCTGCGCGCCTACGGACTGGAGACGACCCGGTATGCGCATCCGGGCCTCGTCTCATGGCCGGAGTCCGCGTCGCTCACGATCGTGCCTGGGCCTCGGGGCCACGGCCCTGCGCAGCAGGTCCCGTGCGCGACCCACGCCTTCGCCGCCTCGACACCTGAAGGCGGCCTGGAGGGGGATCTGGTCTATGCCGGCGGGGGCACCGAGGAGGACCTGCGAAAGGCTGAGGTGCGCGGCAAGATCGTGTTGGTCGACGGCATCATCGCCCCGAACCGCAACCTCGCGGTAGAAGCCGCGGGCGCCGTGGGATCGGTCTGGATCGCCGGCACCCACCTGCACGAGCGGATCTTGTCGCCCGTCTGGGGCACCCCCACGCCGGAGACGGCGCACCTCCTCCCGCGGACGCCGTCGCTATCGGTGACGGGAGCGGAGGGCGCCCGCCTCAAGGCCGCGCGTGAGCAGGGTCCGCTCCGGGCGCGCCTCGCGACCCGGGTGTTCCGCGGGTGGAAACAGCTCCCGTGCCTGACCGGCGATCTCCGGCCGGCGGGCGGCGGGCCGGAGTCAGACACGTTCGTGATGCTGAGCGGCCACGTGGACTCCTGGTATCACGGGGCGATGGACAACGGCACGGCCAACGCGACGATGCTGGAGGTCAGCCGGGTGCTTGCCGCCGAGCGCGCGGCGCTCCGCCGGGGCTTCCGGGTCGCGTTCTGGTCGGGCCACTCCCACGCGCGATACGCCGGCTCCGCCTGGTACGGTGACACGTTGTGGCAGGATCTCCACGACCACTGCGTCGCGCACGTGAACGTGGACTCGGTCGGCGGCAAAGGGGCGACCGTGCTGTCGGAGGGGAACAGCATGGCCGAGCTGCGCGACTTTGCGAGCGACGTGATCGAACAGATCGCCGGTCAGCGCCTCTCGGCCCGGCGGTACGGCCGCGCCGGCGACCAGTCGTTCTGGGGCCACGGCATCCCCGCACTCCTCATGGCGCTGTCGGAACAGCCGGCGGAGAACGCCGATCCCGTCCTGCTCGCGCTCCACCACCAGATCAGCGGCGGAAAGGGCGCGAGCGGCGGGCTCGGCTGGTGGTGGCACACCCCCGAGGATACTGTCGACAAGATCGATCCCGAGTTCCTCCGGCGAGATGCAGCGATCTACGTGCTGCTGCTGTCCCGCCTCTGCACCGCGACGGTACTGCCGTTCGACTACGCGGCGGTCGGCCGCGACCTCCTCTCCACCGTCCGCGACCTCCAGACCAAGAGCGGGCCGCACTTCGACCTGGCGCCGCTCGTGGCCGAGCTCGCCGCGCTCGACGCCGCGGTCGGCCGCCTCAACGACCGGATCCGGCACGCGCGCGCGGGCGGAGCGATCGGAGACGGCGACGCGGGCCGGCTCAACCGCTGCTTGATCCGGCTCGGCCGGTCCCTGATTCCGGTCGACTATACCCGCTCCGGTCCGTTCGATCACGACCTGGCGGTGCCGACGGCGCCGCTGCCTGGCCTCGCCCCAGCAGCCCGCCTGGCGCAGCTCACACCAGGAACCGACGAGTACGAGTTCTTGAAAACCCGGCTGCTCCGGGAGCGCAACCGGGCCGCCTTCGCGGTGCGGGAAGCCCGCCGCGCAGTGGAAGACACCCTCGGCTCCCTGGAGGAACACGCATGAGCGCGCCCATCAAACCACGTGCCATCCGCCGCGCGGGGACCGCCAAGACCTCCGGGCTCAGCCGCCGAGAGTTCCTCCGGCTCGTCCCGGGCACGCTGGGGGCTGGGGCGCTGGCAGCCGGGACGCTGGCGACCGGCGCGCTCGGAACCGGGATGCTGCTGGCGGATTCCCAGGCGGCATCGGCGGCGCCGCAGCCGGCGCCCAGGCGCGGCGGCACCTTCAAGATCCCGGTCACGGCCACGGTCACGCCGTGGCCGCCGATCGGGCTGATTCAGAACCTGATGGTCAACAAGTCCCTGTTCAACGGACTCGTGCGGTACAGCCCCGTCGACTGGACGCCACAGCCGGACCTCGCCGAACGCTGGGAGGTCTCCAAGGACGGTCTCACCTGGACGTTCCACCTGCGCAAGGGCGTCACGTGGCACGACGGGAAGCCGTTCACCGCCGAGGACGTCAAGTTCTCGCTCGAGCTGTACGCCGATCCCAAGGTGAACAGTATCCTCCAAGGCAACCTCGAACCCGTCGGCGGGATCGAGGTCGTCGATCCGGCGACGGTCCGGGTCGTCACGAAGCAGCCGTACTCCTCGTTCGTCGAGCTGCTGTGCTACCTGACGTTCATGATGCCGAAACACCTTCTGGCGGGACAAGAGTTCAGCCGGACCAAGTTCCCGGACACGTTCATCCGGCGGCCGGTCGGGACCGGCCCGTTCAAATTCGGCGAGCACATCACGGGCGATCACTTCACCGTCGTCGCCAACGACCAGTACTTCGAAGGGCGCCCGTACCTCGACGCGGTCATCTACAAAGTCGTGCGCGACCTGAACTCGACGATCGTCCAGGTCAAGACCGGCGAGCTGGACGTCGCCTTTCCCACCACCGCGCAGCTTCCGGCGCTGGCGGGGGCGCCCAACCTCTACCTGATCGAGCGCGGCCTCATGGACTACCGGTTCCTCGGGTTCAACCACAAGCATCCGCGCTTCGGCAAGTGGTTCCGGGAGCGCACCGTCCGGCAGGCGTTCGCGCACGCGATCAACGCGAAAGGCATCGTGTCGCAGGTCGCGCAGGGCAAGGCCGACCGCAGCAACGGCCCGCTCCCGCCGGCGCTCAAGAACTGGTACATCCATGACGCGCCGGTGTTCGAGTACGATCCGGAGAAGGCCAGGAAGATGCTGGCCGAGGTCGGGTTCAAGCCCGGTCCGGACGGCGTCCTGGCCAAGGACGGCGAGAAGTTCAGCTTCCCGTTCTACACCGATCAGGGACAGCCCGAGCGGGAGCAGACCGCGTTGATCGTGCAGCAGAACCTCAAGGACATCGGCGTCGACGCGCAGTTCCAGGCGCTCGAGTTCAACAACCTCATGGGCGTGTGGCGGGTGCGGCACGACTACACCGCGCTGTGCTTCTACTACGTGACCCCGGCGACCCCGGACCAGCACTCGTACTGGCAGACCGGCGGATCCACCAACGAGTGGGGGTACTCCAACCCGGAGGTCGACCGGCTGTTCCGGGATGGGCTGGCCACATTCGACGTCGAGAAGCGCCGCGCGATCTACAAACGGCTCTACACGATCGTGGCGGAGGACCAGCCGGTCAATTTCATCTATCACCCGCGCGAGCTCCAGGCGCTCAACAAGCGCGTGCGCGGGTGGGCGCGTACCGACTACCGGGACGCGCTGCTCTACCTCAACCGGGTCTGGGTGGAAGGCTAAGCGCCGTCGGCCCAGGCACCCGCGGCGGGGAGCTCAGGGGATGCAGCGCTACATCGCGGGCCGCCTGGCCCAGTCGGTCGTCCTCCTCGTCGTCGTCAGCATGCTCGCGTTCGGCCTGATCCACGCGGCGCCGGGCGGGCCGGGGGTTCTGCTCGCGCCCGAGATGACCGGCGAGCAGATCGCCGCGGCGGAAAAGAGCCTCGGCCTCGACCAGCCCCTGCCGGTGCAGTACGCGCGGTGGCTCGGCAACGTCCTGCGCGGCCGCCTCGGCACGTCCTACGGGCAGGGGCTCCCCGTCACGCAGCTGATCGCGGCCCGCCTCCCGGCGACGCTCGAGCTGGTGATGACCGGCCTGGCGCTGTCCGTGATCGCGGGAATCCTGATCGGCGTCACCTCCGCCCTCAACCGCTACTCGCTCGTGGACCATCTCGCGACCGGCGTGGCATTCTTCGGCATGTCGGTGCCGGTGTTCTGGCTCGGGCTGATGCTGATCATCGCGTTCTCGATCGGGCTGCACCTGCTGCCGTCCTCCGGCGCGTACACGCTCGGCGCGCCGCCCTCGCTCGGGGACCGCCTCGCGCACCTCGCCCTCCCCGCGCTCGTGCTGGCGGCGGCCAATCTGGCTCAGATCACGCGCTATGCGCGGTCGAGCATGCTGGAGGTGCTCGGGGCGGACTTCCTGCGCACGGCGCGCGCCAAGGGGCTGCCCTCGCGCGCCGTGATCTACCACCACGGCCTGCGCAACGCGCTCATCCCGATCGTGACCGTCGTCGCCCTCGCGATCCCCCGCCTCGTCGGCGGGGTGGCGATCACCGAGAGCGTCTTCGCCTGGCCCGGTATGGGGCAGCTCGCGGTCGACTCGGCGCTCCAGCGGGACTATCCGCTGATCATGGGGATCACCCTCGCGGTCTCGGTGATCGTGGTCGCGGCCAACTTCCTGGCAGACCTCAGTTACGTGTTCCTCGATCCCCGCGTGGAGCTGCGGTAGGAGACGCCTGATGGCGCGGGCCGCCCTCAGCCGGAATCCCCTCGCGGTCGCCTCGGCGGCGTACCTGATCGCGATCAGCCTGACCGCGGCCGGGGCGCCGGCCGTGACCCCGTACGCGCCGGACCGGATCGTCCTGGGCGCGGGCCTCGAGCCCCCGACTCCCCGGCACTGGCTCGGCACGGACCAGAACGGCCGCGACGAGTTCACACGCCTGCTCTACGGCGCCCGGATCTCGCTCGTGATCGGCGTCGTCTCGATGCTGGTCTCGGTCGGGGTCGGAACGGCCGTGGGGACGGTGGCCGGGTACTCCGGCGGCGCGCTCGACGCGCTCCCGATGCGCCTCACGGACGCGATGCTGGCGATCCCGCTGTTCTTCCTGCTGCTGACCGCCCTCGCGGTGCTCGGCTCGACCGTCGTGAACATCGTCCTCGTCATCGGCCTGTCGAGCTGGATGGCGGCCGCGAGGATCGTCCGGAGCGAGGTGCTGCGCACGGTGCACCTGGACTACGTGACGGCGGCCCGCTCCCTCGGGGCGGGCACGTGGCGGATCGTCACCCGCCACGTGCTGCCGCAGGCGATGCCTTCGATGCTCGTCGCGTCCACGCTCGGGGTCGGCCAGGCGATTCTCACCGAGTCCGCGCTGAGCTATCTGGGGGTAGGCGTGCAGCCGCCGACGGCCTCGTGGGGCAACATGCTCAGCCACGCTCAGAACTACATCTTCGCGTCCCCGCTCCTGGCCCTGTGGCCCGGGATCGCGATCTTGCTCACGGTGCTGAGCTTCAACTACCTGGGCGACGCGCTGCGGGACACGCTCACCCCGCGGCCGGCTTGATGTTCTGGTTGACACGGAACACGTTGGTCGGATCGTACTGTTTCTTGATGGCGGCCAGGCGTGCGTAGTTGTCGCGGTAGGTCGCCTTCACGCGATCCTCGCCCTCGTCCATCATGAAGTTCACGTACGCGCCGCCGGCCGAGTACGGGTGGACCGCGTCCCAGTACTCCTTTGTCCACGTGACGATGCGGTCCTTGTTCGCCGGGTCGGGATCCACACCGACCATGACCGCGGCCCACGTGGCATCGCGATAGCTCCAGGCCGTCGCGTTGTTGGCCACCCGGTGCGCCGCCCCGTTGACTGGATAGAGGTGCATGGTCGAGTGCATGGATGGAAGCGCCGCAGCGTACTTCACGTGCTGCCGGATCGCCGCGTCACTCAACTCTTTGACGAAGTCCGCCCGCCAGTACCACTGCAGGCCGGGCGGGTACAGCCCATCGAACAGGCTCTGGAGCGCCGGGTGCGGCAGCGGGCCCACCAGGTCGAGCGCAGGCGGTCTGAACCGGCGCACCGGTTTGAAGGCCTCCTCGAAGCGGTCCGCCGGTCCCGTGTAGCACCACACCACCCCGCACATCTTCTTCATGTGCAGATGCTCCGGGAAGATCGGCACGGGCGGCACGGTCAGAAAGGCGAAGAATCCGTTGATGTCGTCGGGGGCGGTGGCGATGAACTCGCGGTACCACTGCATCACGTCGGAGGCCTCGTCGAGGTGCCAGAGCATCGGCCCCGCATGGACCGTGCTGATCGGATGCAGCCTGAACAGGAACGACGTCACGATGCCGAAGTTGCCGCCGCCGCCGCGGAGGGCCCAGAAAATGTCGAGGTGCGCCTCCGGGCCGGCGGTCACGAAGCGGCCATCGGCCAGCACGACGTCGGCGCCGAGCAGGTTGTCGATGGAGAGACCGCATTTGCGCGTCAGATGGCCGATCCCGCCCCCCAGGGTGAGCCCGCCCACTCCCGTCGTCGAGACGATCCCGCTCGGCGTGGCCATCCCGAAGGCGTGCGTAGCATGGTCCACGTCGCCCCAGACGGCGCCGCCTCCGACCCGCACGGTGCGGGCCGCCGGATCGACGCGCGTGTACCGCAGCGGCGAGAGGTCGACCACCAGGCCGTCATCGCAGATGCCCAAGCCGCCGGCATTGTGGCCGCCGCCTCGCACGGCCACCAGCAGGTTGTTCTCGCGGCTGAACCTGAGCGCGGCCATGACGTCCCCCACGTCCGCACAGCGCGCAATCAGGCGCGGGCGCCGGTCGATCATCCCGTTGTAGACTTGACGGGCCGTCTCGTAGGCGGCATCGTCGGGGCCGATGAGCTGCCCGCGGAAGCCCGCTCGCAAGCCATCCAGGGCCGCTTCGTTCAACATCGCATCCTCCTTGATCGGGATTTCGACCTACGCCCAGGGCTCGCTGCGAGGGCGCCGCATCACAGGGAGAACCGCATATCCATCGCGCGCGCCAGGCCGGCCGCGGTTGTCAGACTCTCCTCAGCGTCGTGCTGCCGGGTCCCGGTTCGCCGATACAGATGGCCGAGGCCCAAGTGGCAGTGGGCCGCCAGCGGACGCATGCCGAGCTCCTCGGCGAGCCCGAGGGCCTGCCGGTAGTAGGCTTCGGCCTTCTCGGCGTCCGGCGCATCAGCGCGGGACTCGATGTCGCCGAGGAGCCGCAGCGCGTATGCCTCGTGCCCCCGTTCCTTCTGCTCGCGGGAAAGATGGAGCGCCCGTTCGGCGAGCTGGAGCGCGCGCTCGGGACGGCCGGCCAGCAGGTGCGCTTCACCGAGCCGGGCGATGCGGAGCGAATGGTTGGCCATGAGGTTGATGGAGCCGGCTTGTTCGTTGGCCTCCTCCAGAAGCGGCAGGGCCTCGGCCGTGCGCCCGGACAGCGCGTACGCGGAGCCCAACGGCGCGGCGACGAGGGGGAACAGCAGCGGGATGTTCTCGACTCGGTCGAGGACGAGGCCTCGTTCGAGCACGGAGACGGCGTTCTGGAGATCCCCTTTGAGGAGATAGAGACCGCCAAGCCCGGCACACGCGACGATCACCGTGTATGGGTGATCGGCGCGTTCGGCAATCCGGATCCCCTCTTCCCCCTGGACGATTCCCTCGGCGAACTCTCCGCGCTCGGCGAGGCACGCGGCCAGCCAGGACCGGGAGAACACGGACGGGAGACCGGCCATGCCGCAGCGCTCATCGAGCAGATCGCCCGCGAGGGCGACCACGTTCTGCCGGAGGAGGCCGATCGCCCGAGGATAGTCGCCCAGGGAGTGGTGGACCTGCCCCAGGCGGAAGCTTGCCACGACCGTGAGCGCAAAATTCCGGAAGCCGGCGGCGATGGCGAGCTCGCGCTGACCCACCTTCACCGCTCCGTCGTAGTCACCCGTCCACCAGAGGTACCCCGGACTTTCCGGGCCTCCAATAGCGGCGGCGGGGTCCTCGTCCAGGCTGGGCCGCGCCGTGGTCGCCATATGACGCAGGTACGTGAGGGCCTTCTCCCAGACCTCGCCCCTGAAGGCATGATGGGCAAGCCAGTTGACCCGCTCGCTCACGCGGTCGGGATACAGCGTCTCGAAGGCTGCGACGATCCGAGCATGGAGGGTACGCCGCTGCTCCTGCAGGAGGCCCGTGTAGACGACCTCGTGCGTGAGGGCGTGCTTGAACGTGTATTCAAACTCGGGGAACAGGCTCGTCTCGTAGAGGAACTCAGCCGTCTGAAGCCGGGAGAGACTGCCCCGCAGCGCCTCCTCGGGCATGTCCGCGATCGCCTGCAAAAGGGCGAGGGGCACGTCCTTGCCGATCACGGCCGCCTTCTGGAGCAGGACCTTTTCCTCCGGCGGGAGCCGATCGATGCGCGCCGCCAGCACCGCCTGCACGGTCGCCGGCACCTGAATGCTGTCGAGAGTCTTCGCCAGCCCATGCGCGCCTCGGTCGCCCGACAGCACACGGACCTCCACCAGCATCCTGACGCTTTCCTCGAGGAAGAACGGATTTCCCTCGGTTCGATCGATCAACCGCCGTTTGAGGGGCTGGAGCCCCGGATCGTCTCCCATCAAGGCCCGGAGCAGCTCCTCAGCGCCCTCAGGGGGCAGGGGGTCGAGCCGGAGCTGAGTGTAATAGGTCTTGCTGCCCCAGTTGTGCCGGTACTCGGGGCGGTAGTTGACCAGGAGGAGGAGTCGTGCCGTCGGCAGGCTCTCGATCACGGTGTCGAGGACCGCTTGAGTTTCGGCGTCGATCCAGTGGAGATCCTCGAACACGACGCAGAGCGGCTGCGTCTGACTCTCCCTCACCAGCAGTCGCTTGACGGCCTCCAGGGTGTGCTGCCGTCGTTGCGCGGGATCGAGCGCCTGCCACGCAGGATCCTCGACCGGCACTTCCAGGAGGGCGAGGAAGGCGGGCAGCGCCGGCCGGAGCGCTTCATCGAGGGTGAACAGTCTGCCCGTGACTTTTTCCCGGATCCTCCGGCCGTCGTCGCGTGCCTCGACCCGGAAGTACGCCTTCAGAAGATCGATGACCGGCAGATAGGCGGTAGCCTTGCCGTAGGAAACCGAGCTGCTTTCGAGCACGAGCCAGCTCTGGACCCGATGCGAATGCGAGAACTCCCAGAAGAGACGCGACTTCCCCACGCCCGGCTCTCCCACCACCGCCGCGACCTGTCCGTGGCCGCCGCCGGCCTTCTCCGCGGCCTGGCGGAGCTGGCCGAGCTCGGCATCGCGCCCCACGAAGCGGGTGAGTCCCCTCACGGCCGCGGCCTGGAGGCGCGTCCGCGCGGTGGCGGTGTCGACCAGTTCGAACACCTCCACGGGATCCACCACTCCCTTGACCGGCACCGGGCCCAGCGAGGTGACCTGAACGAATCCCTCGGCCAGCCGAAGCGTGTCGGCCGTCAGCCGGATACTCCCGGGACTCGCGAGCTGCTCCATGCGGGCGGCAAGGTGCGTGGTTTGGCCGACCGCCGAGTAATCCATGCGGAGGTCATTGCTGATGGCGCGAACCACGACCTCCCCCGAGTGGAGACCCACCCGGATCTGCACCTCGAAGCCATGGGCGCGGCGAACGTCCTCGGTGTGCCGGCGGATCTCCCGCTGCATGGCGAGCGCCGCATAACAGGCCCGCGCGGCGTGATCCTCGACCGCCAGTGGGGCGCCGAAGAGCGCCATGATCCCGTCTCCCAGAACCTGATTGACCGTGCCCTCGTAGCGGTGGACAGCTTCCATCATGCGTTCCAGGATGGGATCGAGCAGCTTCCGCGCCTCCTCCGGATCACGGTCGGCGAGCAGCTCCATCGACCCCTTGATGTCGGCGAATAGCACCGTCACCTGTTTGCGCTCTCCTTCGAGGACATGCCGGGAGGTCAGGATTTTTTCCGCGAGGTGCGGGGGAGTGTACGTCCCGGGGGACGCGAACCGTGAGCCCGCAGCGGGAGCCGACCCATCGGTCAGCAGGTGACCGCATTCGTTGCAAAACCGGCTCACCGCAACGTTCGCGTGGCCGCATGCAGGACAGACGGACTCGAGTCGCGCGCCGCAGGCATTGCAGAACCTGGCGCCGGAAGGATTGTCTTGCTGGCACCGCGCGCAGCGCACCATGCCCTCCCCTCAGCGCTCGAGGGTCAGCTGTCGCGGCGTGGCGAAAAGTTCGGCAGGGGCGAGGAGGCCCTTATGAACCTTCCTTGACCTCGATGATCTCGTCCGCAACGAGCCCGTGGGCCTCCCGGTGCACCGCCGCGGCAGCCTCTTTGCTCGGAGCCTGGCATAGGCAGAATACCTTGCCGGTTCCTTCGTCGTACCAGTATCTGAGATAGTTCACCCCGTACTTCTTCTGAACTTGGAGATCCTTCTGGTGGGCGTCCGCCACGGCGTCGGAGGTCAAACCGTCGATCTTGTTATGGATATCGAGATAGAGCGGCATATCGTCTCATCCCTCCTTCTTGCGAACCATCGCTTGGGTTCCATGGCCGGGGTCGAAATCCTCCCACCGGAGTCGCGCCCTGACGCTCACGCGCCCAGCGCTACCCGCAGCCGCTCGAGGCGCCGGAACTGCTCATCCACCGGCAGCCCGAACCGGTTCATGTCGAAGAACACCTCGGCAACACCCAGGGCCGCGAGACGCCGGAGATCGTCCACGACCTGCTCGTGGGACCCGACGAGCGGCGCGCGGGGCTCGGGGACCGGAACGGGATCGATGGTCGTGTTCGTCCGCACAATGATCGGGAGCCGGTCCGGGTCGCGACTGGCAGCCCGTGCGGCCGCGCGAAACAGGCTCACGGTCCGCTCGAAGCCCGCCCAGTCGGCCGGGATCGGATGCAGCCCATCCCCGATGCGCGCCGCCCGCTCGACCGCGGCGGGCTCCCGCGCGGCGATGATGACGGGCGGACCGCCGGGCTGTGCCGGCTTCGGATTGATCTGGGACGCGGGGATGCGGTAGTACCGGCCGTCGAACCGGACCGGGTCCGGCCCCCACGCCGCCCGCATCGCCGCGACGAACTCCGGGAGTCTCGCGCCGCGGCCCCGCGCCGGCACGTTGGCGGTCGCGAACTCCTCCTCCGACCACCCCAGGCCGAGCCCGGCGACGACACGCCCGCCGCTCAACTGGTCGAGGGTCGCGAACCGCTTGGCCAACAGCACGGGAACGTGGAACGGGACCACCATGATGCTCGTCCCCAGCCGGATGCGCGAGGTCCGGGCCGCGACGAACGCGAGCGTCTCGAGCGGATCGTAGGCGACCGCGTACGCCTCCGGCATCGACCGGCCGGGCGCCCCCGAGGCTGTCCGCTGGTCGAGCGGGCGCAGCAGCCGTTCGAGCACCCAGACGGTCGCGTAGCCGCGCCGTTCCGCCTCCTCGGCCGCGGAAGCGATCGCGTCCGTGGACGCGATCGATCCCGTCTGCGGCAGCGCAAATCCAAATTCCATCGTCCGCCCTCCCTGGGGTAGATCCCGCGAACTCTAGCGGAACAGGTCGCGCGACGGATCCCGGAGGAGCTGGGTTGCCCCCCCGTCGCCGGCCGGCACCTGAAGGCCGCGGATCAGCACGGCCGGCGTGCCCTCGTCGCACTGCCCCTGCAGCAGCGTGGCCGCCGCCGCGAGCTCATCGGCCACCGCCTCGACGGACGTCCGCAAGGTGTAGCCGTACAGATCCGGCCGGCCGACGAGATCCAGAAGCGGCTCGAGACCGGCCGCGCCGATGCAGACTCCGATGGCGCCCTCCCGGTGCGGCCGGCCGTGGCTGTCGTTGATGATCACCGCGACCGGCACGCCGAACGCCGTGCCCACCGCGTCCCGGATCGCCCGCGCCGACGCGTCCGGATCGCGCGGCAGGAGGCTCACGACCTCGGGACCGAGGCCGACGTTGCTGTGGTCGACGCCGGCGTTCGCGCTGATGAACCCCAGCCGGTGCTCGGTGATCAGGACGCCCTGATGGACGCGGACGACCTGGCGCGACTCTCGGAGAATGACCTCGACGAGCCGGGGATCTTTCGCCGTCTCCCGCCCCAGGCGCCGCGCATCCTCGCCGGGCACGACCTCGGCCAGATCCACCACGCTCCCCTCCGCCTTGCTCACGATCTTCTGGGCGACCACGAGCACGTCCCCCGCCTCGGGGGCGGGCCCGGCCCCTCGGAGCGCCGCGACCAGCACGTCGGGCAGCGACATCCCGGGCCGGACGTCGGGGATGCCGGCCACGACCGTCAACGTGGCGTGCGGAGTCACAGCCCGGTGACGCGGACGCCGAGATCGTGCCGGCGGAGCTTCCGGCCGGTTCCGATCAAGAGCGCCGTCAGCCGCTCGAGCGTGTGGGTCTGGCGGAGCGCGCCGACGTCCAGGGCGCGCGCGCCGAACGCCTGCGCCAGCTCGACCACCCGCGCCTTGGCGGCGTCATCGTCTCCGCACACCAGCACGTCGCAGTCGATGGGACGCGACAAGTCTTGCAACAGCGACGCCGGCACCGTGTGGAACGCGCCGATGACCCGCACCTCCGGGCCGAGCGCGCGCTGGGCGGCTTCCGCCGCCGAGCCTTCCGGCAGCTGCGCGGCGTACGCCGGATTCTTCTCCAGCGGCACCGTCACGTCCACGACGATCTTGCCGGACACGGCGGGGGCGATCGCCGCGAGCGTCTCCGCGTGCGCGGACGCCGGCACCGTCACCACGACGATGTCGGCAGCCCGCGCGGCGTCGAGGTTTTCCCTCCCCTCGACCGCCGCGCCCGCCCCGGCGCGCAGGTGTGCGACGGCGTCACGCACGCCGGCCGCGGCGGATGCGGCGCGGGCGAGCGACCGCGATCCGATCACGACCGGAAGCCCGGCCGCCGCCCACCGGAGGGCCAGGCCGAGGCCCTGGTGGCCGGTTCCGCCGATGACCCCGATCGGTCCCGCCGGTCCGGCGGGCGTCACACGACCACCCGGCGCTGCCGGAGATACGCATGCGCGACGTCGATCACGCGCCGCACCTCGGCGTCGTCGGTCGAGACCGGCTGCAGGATCGGAAGGCCGACCCCAGCCGCCGCGTACGCGGCGAGCCGCTCCAGCAGGTCGTCGGGCGTGCCGGCCAGAGTAAAGGCGTCGAGCAGGTCGTCGCCGATCAGCCCCGACGCCTCCAGGAGGTCGCCGCGCCGGAACGCCTCGCCGATCCGCCGTTTGCACGCGGGATCCACGCCGGTTTCTTCGAGCACGCGCTCGTCGATGACCGCGAACTGGTAGACGACGAAGGGGTCGCGGCGCATCGCCGTGCGGGCCGCCTCCCTATCCCGATCGACCGCGCACAGCAGGTAGGCGGCGCACTCCACAGCGCCGGCGTCGCGGCCGGCGGCGGCCGCCGCCGCGCGGACCGCGCCGATGAGACGGCGGACCGAGAGAGGCGACTCGACCGCGCGGGCCAGATAGCCGTCGCACACCTCGCCGGCCAGGCGCAGCATCCGCGGTCCCCAGCCGGCCAGGTACACAGGGATCGGACGGGCCGGCCGGACGGTAATCGCCACGTTGGTCAGCGAGAACACGCCGCCGACATGGGTCACCTTCTCTCCCTGCCACAACCGCCGGATCAGGCCGATACTCTCCCGCATCGCCGCGGCGGGGTGCGGATGCGCGATGCCCTGCTCATCGAGGCGCGCGGGATACCCGGTGCCGAACCCCATGCGCACCCGCCCCTCGCTCAACTCGTCCAGGGTCGCGAGGGACGACGCGATGAGCACCGGATGCCGGGTGTAGGGGTTGATGCACCCCGTCCCGAGGCCCAGCCGGCGCGTGCCGGTGGCGATTGCGGTGAGGTAGGTCAGGGCATCACGGTTCCAGTACGCCTCGTGCAGCCAGCAGGAGTCCAGGCCCTGCGCCTCGGCGTAGCGCGCGTATTCGATCGCGTGCCGGACCGGGATGTTGCCGCCGAGGCCGAGCGCGGCGCGAGTCACGCCGGGACCGCGGTCGCGACGGTATAGCCGCCGAGTGTAAAATACCGGCGCGCGGCGGCGCCGATCGCCTCGGGCGTGATGGCACGGATGAAGGCGGGATACCGGAGCAGGTAGTCCAGTCCGAGACTGAAAAGTTCGATCTCCAGCAGCGCCTGGGCGATTCCACCGTCCGTCTCGAGCCGGATCGCCAGCGATCCGGTCAGGTAGTCCTGCGCGTCCGGCAGTTCGGTGTCGCGAACGGGCTCCCGCTCGAGCCCCTCGACCTCTCGGAGGATGCCCTGGATCGCCCGGTCGACGTTCTTCGGATTGACCCCGGCCCGGACCGCCCAGGGCCCGGGGAGAAACCCCGCCTGCGCCTGACTGTACACGTAGTATGCCAGCCCCTCCCGGTCCCGCAGGGACCCGCCGAGGCGTCCCATCAGACCCAGGCGGCCGAGGATCAGATCGGCCATCATCCCCGCATAGTAGTCTGGGCTGGTGCGGCTGAATCCCGGGACGCCCAGCACGATATCGGCCTGGGTCTTACCCGGGAGCGTGACGGTCCGCCGCTGCACGGACGCCCCGGGGGAGGCGACCGGCACCGCCGCCGATTCCGCGGGCGCGGTCCCCGCCCAGCCCTCGAGCACGCTCTCGAGGCGCTCAAGGATCCGGGGCGCCGCCACGTCCCCAACCACCGCGATCACAGATCGATCCGGGCGGTACCGCTGCCGGTGGAAGGCGACGAGATCGTCTCGGGAGATCGCCGCGACCGACTCCTCTTCCCCGTGTGCGGTCCGGGAATGCGGGTGCGCGGCCGGGTACGCCGCGGCCCGAAACGCCTTCTCGGCGGCGGCACGGGTGTCGTGGCGGTCCTCGCGGATCCCGGTGATGATCTTCGCCCGCTGCTTCTCGACTTCACCGGCCGGGAACGTCGGCCGCACGAGGACCTCGGCCACCAATTCGAGCAGACGGGCCACGTCCTCGGCGAGGCAGCGGACGCTGAACGCCGCGCCCTCGATGTCCGCGCCGACACTCAGGCTGGCGCCCAGGGAATCAAGCGTGAGCGCGAGACGCTCCGACGTGTACGCGGCGGTCCCACGCGTCAGCATGGACGCGGCGAACAAGGCGAGCCCGTCGCGGCCGGTCGGGTCATGGCGCGCGCCGGCGTCCAGATAGCCGCGGATCGTGACGGAGGGGTTCGCATGGTTCTCCCGGATCAGCGCCACCGCCCCGGCGCCGAACGGGCGGCGGACGACCGACTCCGGGGTGATCGGCACGGCCGGCCGGCGGACCCCGGCCGGGGGATCGAGGGGACGGGCGGACTCAGGCACGGCCATGACCGACCGCGGCGCCGGCAGGAGGCGTCTCGCCCACCGCGCTCCCGGTTTCAGGGAAGTACCAGCCGACCGTCCGGTTGCGGTCGCTGAACGTCCGGGCCGCCACTTCCTGGATCGCCTCCGGCGTCACCGCGGCGAGATGGTCCCAGAAGTGTGTGAGAAACTCGCTCGTCGCCACAATCTCCATGCTCCCGAGCAGGACGGCCTGTTGCGAAACGCCGTCGGCCGCGTACACCCACTGCGCGCGCGCCTGCTTGCGCACCTTGTCGAGCTCCTCGGCGCCGACCGGCTCCTCGGCGATCCGGCGCAGCTCGGCCAGGATGGCCGCCTCCGCGCGCTCAGGGGCCACGCCCGGGCGGAGGGTCGCCCCCACCTCGAGCAGGGTCGGATCCAGTGACGGGCGGAACGCGCTGCCCGCGTCCACCGCCAGCTCGCGCTCGACGAGCGCCCGGTACAGGCGGCTGCTGCGCCCGCCGATCGCCTCCCCGCCAAACACGCCCGGTCCCTTGAAGCCGGAGAGCACGCCGTCGACGAGCAGGAGCGGGAAAAAGTCCGGGTGCGACACCTCGGGCGCGTGGAAGCCCATCTGGACAATCGGGACGGCGCCGCCCGGCCGGCGCACGGTGACCCGGCGCTCGCCCTCCTGCGGCGGTTCGACGCTCCGCACCGGCTGCCGGTCCGGGCCCGCCGGGATCGGCCCGAACGCATCGGTGATCTGCCGGAGCAGCGCCTGGCTGTCGAAATCGCCCACGGCGACCACGACGGCGTTGTTCGGGTTGTAGTACGTGCGGTAGTGCCGGACCAGATCGTCGCGCGTGATCGCCCACAAGTCGCTCTTGTAGCCGATCACGGCGTGGCGGTACGAGTGCACACGGTAGGCGGCGGCCTCGACCTCTTCGTAGAGGGCGTACTCCGGGTTGTTCTCGGCGCCCTCCCGCTCGGAGATGATCACGGTGCGCTCGCTCTCGACTTCAGCCGGATCAAACAGGGTGTTCACCATCCGGTCCGACTCGATCCGGATCCCGAGCCCGACGTTCGCGGCGGGCAGGGTCTCGAAGTAGGCCGTGAAATCCTTCCAGGTGAACCCGTTCCAGGAGCCGCCGTGGCGGTTGACGAGCCTCGAGAACTCCCCCTTCCCGAGGGTCGGCGTGCCCTTGAACAGCATGTGCTCGACCCAATGGGAAATGCCGGTCACGCCCGGCACCTCGTTGCGGCTGCCGACCCGGTACCACGCCCAGAACGTCGCCACGGGCGCGGTATGGACCTCGCGCAGCAGCACGACCAGGCCGTTGGGCAGCACCGTTCGCACCGTGGGTGTCATCGCCACACTCCTCTCACCAGGCGCCCCTGCGATGCGGTGCGGTCAGGCGGCTTTCTTGACCCCGGCCTCCACCTCGCTGTACGGCGGCTCCACCCCGGGGGTATCCGACACCCACGTGTAGACGACCTTCCCGTTCTTGTCGAGCACGAACACCGACCGCTTGGCGATGCCGTCCAGCACACCCAGGAAGCTGGGGTCGTACACGCCGAACGCCTTCATCGCCTGGTGGTTGAAGTCGCTCAGCATCTTGAACGTCAGGTTATTCTGCTTGGCAAACTCCGCCAGGACGAAGGGCGTGTCCGCGCTGATCCCGATCACTTCGGCGTTGAGCGAGTTGAACCGGCTCAGATCGTCCCGGAACCGGCACATCTCCTTCGTGCACACTCCGGTAAACGCCGCGGGGAAGAAGGCGAGCACCACCGGTTTGCCGCGGAACTCGCTGATCTTGACCTGCTTCTTATCGCCGCTGACCAAAATCGCGTCCGGGGCTTCCTGTCCGACCTGCACTGCCATGGGTGCCTCCTTAGAGATCCCCAGCGGGGAGATACGGACCCTCTCTGTGCGTGACGAGGGGAAAAGGGATGTGCCGTCCGTTCCAATTATAGCCTAACGCCCCCGCCGGAAGCCGGATTCCCCCGCCCCGCGTCAAGCGTCCCGCGCCCGGAGCGGTGTCCTAGGACACTACCGCGCCGGGAGCGCCGGGCAGGGGAGCCGTGGGTGCGGGATGAACCGTCGGTCCATATGAAAATCGCGACGGCCCGGGCGTGGCTTCAGGTGGCCGTGCTCGCGCCGGTGGTCTTCGTGCTGGCCGTCGGGGCCGTCATCCTCGCCGCGATGACCGGTCCCCACGGGCGGGTCCCCGGCCCTGAACGCGTGATGCCGCCGGGCCCCGTGCCCACGGGTCCGTTCGTGCAACCCGACGAGACAACCGGCCTGGTGATCCGAGCCGCGGTCCCGGCAGCGAACGGGCGGGCGCTCATCACGGTCACGGTTCGGATCACGACGGTGCCGCCCGTCCCGCGCGCCACCCTGGAAACGGCCGGGGGGAGCCTCGCGCGCATCATCGGGCCTCTTGTCGAGTCTCTTCCGCCCGACTGGACCCCGAATGCCGCCGGCCTCGCGGCCCTCAAGCGCGCGATTGAAGAAGCGGCCCCCGTCACCCTCGCGCCGGCGCTGCCGGTGGGGACGCACGTCACCGTGTTCGCGGATGTGACGGCCGGCCCGGTGCGGCCCTCGCCGTGATGCCGGGCCGCGGCGCCGGGGACCCGGGAGGAGGCCGGCGGGGGCGCCGGGAACGACACGCCTCATGAACGGCATCGAGCGCATCCGGCTGGAAGCCGTCCTGCCTCCGCCCGTCAGCCACTACTGCGACGCGGTCCGGGCCGGCGACTACCTGTTCATCTCGGGGATCGTGTCCGTGGACCTGAGCGGCGCGGTGGTCGGCAAGGGCGACGCGGCGAAGCAGGCGGAGCAGATCTTCCAACACATCTCGCGCGTGCTCGCGCACGTCCGCGCGGACGCCTCCCGGATCGTGAGCGTGCTGATCCACCTCAAGGATATGCAGGACCGCGCGCGCATCAACCCCGTACGCATTCGCTACTTCGGCGACCACCGCCCGGCCAGCACGCTGGTGCAGGTGGCGCAGCTCGTCCACCCCGACCTCCTGGTGGAGGTCACGTGCGTCGCCTACCTGGGCGAGTAAGCGGGCGGCCGGTCCTACGCGCTCCCCGCAAACCGTTCCAGCAGGTGCGCCATCAACACGATGGTCTCGCGGAAGTCACTCAGCCTGACGTTCTCATCGGGCGCGTGGGCGCGGCTGTTCCAGTAGCCGCCTCCCACGCTGACGAGCGGGATGCCCAGCACCGGCCCGAGATCGTACATCGGCCCGGTCCCGGCCGACGTCGGATAGGTGAGGACCGCGCGCCCCGTCGCCTCCGTGACGGCGGTCCGGACCGTCTCCACGAACTGGTCGGCAAGGTCGGTGCGCCAGGGGAACTCCGCGCCCAGCACGGTGAGGCCGATGTCCGTGAACCCGTGCGCGTCCAGGTGCCGGCGGACGTTCCGGGCGACCTCGTGCGGGTCCTGGTCCGGCACGAGCCGGAAGTCGATCTTGGCGCGGGCGGCCCGCGGCAGCACGGTCTTGGAACCCTCCATCGTGTAGCCGCCCCAGATGCCGCAGATCGTGCACGTGGGTGTGAACAGTAACTGCCGCACGGCGTCCGGGCCATCCACGCCGTCGATCAAGCGGCCGACGCCGACCTGCTGCTGGACCCCCGCGATCACGTCCGGCGGGATCTGCCGGATCGCCTCCTCTTCCGCGGCGGTCGCCCGGCGCACCCGGTCATAGTGCCCCGGGATCCGCACACGGCCGGACGGATCTTTGAATGTCGCGAGGGCCCAGACGAGGCGGAACGTCGCCCCTTCGATCACCGCCCCGAGCGAGGAGTGCAGGTCGACCTTCGCGGTCGCGGCGGTGAGCTCGAGGTAGCACAGGCCTTTCATCCCGCAGACGATGTGCATGCGCTCCTCGTGGTCGCGTTCGCCGTACTCCCAGATGCAGGCGTCCGCGCGGAGGAGATCGGTGTGCGCGCGCGTGACGGCGCCGAAGTGCGTGCTCCCGATCTCTTCCTCGCCCTCGATCACGAACTTGACGCGGCACGGCAGGCCGCCGCGCGCGGCGCGGAGGGCGCGCAGCGCCGCGATCCGGCTCGTGAGGTCTCCTTTGTTGTCGGAAATACCCCGGCCCAGGAGGAGGCCGTCGCGCTCCGTGACATCGAACGGCGGGACCGACCACTCGTCGAGCGGCTCGGCGGGCTGGACGTCGTAGTGGTTGTAGAAGAGGAGCGTCCGCGGCGAGCGCCCCTCGAACTCCGCGGTCACCACCGGGTTGGCCCCCTCGTGCGTGAGCACGGTGACCCGCCCGCCGGCGGCGCGGAACAGGTCGCCGACGGCCTGAACCGCCTCCGGGATGCCCTGCCGCCGGGCCGACACCGACGGAATGCGAACGAGCCGCCTCAGGTCCTCGATCGCGGCCGGCAGTTCCCGCTCGGCCTGCGCGCGCAATGCGTCCATGCGGCATCCTCCCCGGCGGCCCGTGCGGCCGCCGCTCTCAGATTGGCCGGCGCCGGAGGGTTTCCCTCGCGCGCGGCGGAAGTGTCGAGGCGCGCGAACAGCCGCGGAAAGGACGACGCCGATGGAGACGCTCCCCCTGCTCGAGTCGCTGTCCAACGCGTTTGGGGTGTCGGGGTTCGAAGACGAGGTGCGCGAGAAGATTCAGACGATCGTGGCCCCGTTTGCCGACGCGCTGCGGACGGATGTCCTGGGCAACCTGCTCGCGACCCGGCACGGACGGACCGAACGCACGTTCATGCTCGACGCCCACATGGACGAGATCGGCCTGATGATCAGCCACGTCGAGGACGCAGGGTTCTTACATTTTGTGACGATCGGCGGCTGGGACACGCGGATCCTGCCGGCCCACGCGGTGACGATCCGCACCCGCGCCGGCGGATCGGTTCGGGGCGTGATCGGCAGCCTCCCGCCCCACATCCTCACGCCCGAGGAGCGTGACCGGCCCATCCCGCTCGACGGAATGTTCATCGACGTCGGCGCGCGGTCCGCGGACGAGGTCGCGCGCTGGGGCGTCCGCCTCGGCGATCCCGCCGTTCCCGCGTACCCGTTCGAGCGGCTGCCGGATGGGAGCGTCCTCGGCAAGGCGCTCGACGACCGCGTGGGCTGCGTCGTCTTGATCAAGGTGCTGGAACGCCTGGCCGCGGAGGCGCCCGAAATGACCGTCGTCTGCAACTTCGCGATCGGGGAGGAAACCGGCCTCAGGGGCGCCCGCACCGCCGCCTACCAGATCATGCCCGAGATCGCGCTCGCGATCGAGGGCACCGTCGCGTCCGACGTCCCCGGCGTCGCCGCGCCCCGCCGCCTCACCACCGCCGGCAGCGGGCCGGCGATCACCCTGGCCGACCGCTCGTTGATTGTGAGCCCGCGGTTCGTCCGGGCGCTCGAGCGGACCGCCGAGGACCACCACATCCCCTACCAGCTCAAGCGGCCGCTGTACGGCGGGACCGACGCCGGCGCGATCCACACGAGCGTGGGCGGGGTGCTGGCCGGCTCGGTCTCCGTGCCGTGCCGGTACATCCATGCGCCGCTCAGCCTGCTGCGCCTGAGCGACGTCGAGGAGACGATCCGGCTGGTGACGGCGTTCGTGCTGGACGCGCCCCGCCTATTTGATGGGTGAGACAGCAAACCGTTGATGCCGGGGGAAGAACCATCTCATGTCTGACCGCGGTGGCCTGTCCACTTCGCCCGAACCCGTAGAAGCTCTCCTGCGACGCGTTCCATTTTTTCGGACTCTTCATCGCGTTGATATAGCCAGGCTCATTGGGTCGCTGGAACGGGTGGACTTTCCCGCCGGAAGCCTCATCTTCTCAGAGGGAGCGCCCGCCGACGGGCTCTACCTGCTGGAAGCAGGCCGGGTGGGGGTCAGGGTCGCAGGGGTCGCCGATGAGCAGCCGCTCACGGAGTTAGAGGCCCCGGCCCACTTCGGGGAGCTCGGCCTTCTCCTCGAGCGGCGAACCGGCTCTGCGCATGCCGTGACCGATGCGCGGGCGTGGAGGCTCCCCCGTCAGCGGTTCGACCGCCTGGTGCAAGAACGGCCTGCCATGGGCCTGGCCCTGGCCGGCGCGCTGGCTGAACTCGTGGACCGACGATCACGCGAGCACGTAGGCGCGCCACTCCCCGGCTTGGAACGGCGGGCGATCGTCATGGAGGCCCCGGCGGTCACACGGTCCCCGGGGTGGCGGGCCGCGGCCATCGTCATCGCGGTCGGGGTGCCTCTTGCACTCTGGGGCCTCCCTTCTCCGCAAGGTCTCAGTCCGCGCGGGTGGCACATGGGCCTCATCGTGCTCGGGGCAGCGCTCGCGTGGCTCATGGAGCCGCTGCCGGATTTCCTCATCGCCCTGGCGATGGTAACCGCCTGGGGACTGGCCGGCCTCGTGCCGCTTTCGCGCGCGTTTGCTGGATTCACCAGCTCCTCCTACGTTATGGCGTTGGGAGCATTGGGGTTGACCGCGGCGATGGCCCGTTCGGGGCTGCTGTTCCGCATCGCCCTACTGCTGTTGAAAACCTTCCCGGCCACCTATGTCGGCCAGGTACTCGCCCTCCTCGCCGGAGGGCTTGTCGCCACCCCACTCATGCCGTTTGGCCTCGGCCGCGTCGCCGCGATCATGCCCGTAGTCCAGGAGCTCGCCCAGGGGCTCGGCTACCCTCCGAGAAGCCGAGGAAGCGCCGGGCTGGCCTTTGCCGGAATTCTCGGCCACGCGGCCTTTAGCAACATTTTCTTCACGGGTCTGGCGATGAACTTCTACGTCTATGAACTGCTTCCACTCTCGGACAAGGCACGCTTCGGCTGGCTCGGCTGGCTCGCGAGCGCGATGCCCATGGGTGCGGTCATCCTTGTAGGATTGCCCTTGGTGCTCTTCGTGCTCTTCCGGCCTGAGGTGGCCGCCAAACCGACCGCCGAGGTGCGTCAACGACAGAGGCATGTCCTGGGCCCGCTGTCGAGGCAGGAAGCCGCGACGGTCGTCAGTCTGGCGGTGCTGCTCTTGGGGTTGTTGTTCCAACCGGTTTACCGCGTTGACGGCGGCTGGCTGGCACTCTGTGCCCTCGTGGTGGCAATCGCAGGGGGTGGCCTCGACCGCGAGGGCTTCCGCACGATAGACTGGGGGTTCCTCGTATTCTTCGGGGTCCTTCTGGGGACCGGTGGTGTCATGCAAAGCGCCGGAGTCGACCGATGGATTGGGGACGCACTGGTTCCCTTGGCTCGTGTCGTTCAAAATCCGAGCGTTTTGACCTTGCTCCTCGGTGCGTTTATCGTGGTGTGCCGTCTCGTGCTGCCCTGGATCCCGGCGACCCTCTTATTGAGCCTCGCGCTTGTGCCCGCGGCTCCGCGGCTCGGATTGTCGCCCTGGATTGTCGGCTTCGTGATCTTGATGGCTTCCAACACATGGCTGCACCCACACCAAAGCGACTACTATCGTGTGGCGCGGGATGTGACCCGGGGTGAGATGTTCAACGAGCGCGACGGTCTCATCGTCGGCGTCGGCCTCACAGTCCTGACGCTCGTGGGCATCACGGTGAGCCTACCGTACTGGCGGGCAGTTGGGCTCCTCGGACACTGATGCGAAACGAACATCCGTCCAGGCACGATTCAGGCCCGCGGCAGCTTCGCCTGACCGGGCAGCTCCGTCTGGCCGGCGCCCTCGAGCAGCCGGGCCATCTCGCTGTAGGCCTCGCGCTCTTCCTCCAGGACCAGGTTGGTGACCTCCAGCCAGCGGCGGTGCAGCTCGGACGTCTCCGACATCAGCGACGCGAGCACGGCGGCCACGGTCGTCCGGTCCTGCCCCTCGATCGCGGTCGCGGCCAGCTCCTTGAGCTCGCGCCGCCGGTCCATGAACCCGGTGACCTGCAGGCCGAAGTTCTTGAGCACCTTGTGTGCCTCGACGTCGTCCATGCCCCGCCCCCTCTGCCGACCATCGCGCTCCCCCGACGCTTTCGCCGGGCGCTCCCCCGCCCCCTTGGTCGATGCCTGCTATACTGGCGCCATGACGGGCGTGGTGCTCGCGGGAGGGCGGAGCCGGCGCATGGGGCGGGACAAAGCGTTGCTCCCGATCGGCGGCGCGACCCTCATTGAGCTGGTGGTCGCGCGCCTCCGCGAGGTCTGCGGGGAGCGCCTGCTGCTGGTCACGAACACGCCGGAGGCGTACCGCCAGCTCGGGGTTCAGATCGTCCCCGACGCGCTCCCGCCGGGGCAGTCGCTCGTCGGCATCTACACCGGCCTGCGCCACGCGGGAGAGCCGGCGTTCGTCTGCGCGTGCGACATGCCGTTTCTCAGTCCGCCGCTCATCCGGCACATGGCCGCCCTCGCCGAAGGGGCGGATGTGGTCATCCCGCGCCACGGGGGCGAGTACGAGCCGTTGCACGCGGTGTACACGCCCGCCTGCCTCGATCCGATCCGGCGATGTGTCGAGCGGCAGGGGCGGAACATCGATTTCCTCGCCGAGGTGCGGGTTCGGATCGTGGACGAGCCGGAACTGCGCCGCTTCGACCCCGACCTGCGGTCGTTTGCGAACCTCAATACCCCGGAAGACTACGCGGCCGCGCGGCGCGAGCTCGACCCCGCCTGAGGGGCCCCGGACGGCGCCGTGCCGGCGCTACGGTGTGCCGGTGGCCTGCCGCAGGTCGCGCAACACGCGGCCCAGCGCATCGACCTCCCGGCCGTACGTCGCGAAGTCGCCCGCCCGAAGCGCGGCCTGCGCGCGCGCATAATGCGCGTTCGCCTCGGTGACGAGCGCCGCCACACGAGCGCGCGGCGCGCCCGGCGCACCGGCGGGGCCCGGTGTCGTCCCGGGCGGCGTGGAGACGCTCGGGCTGCCCCCGGATTCGGGCGCAGGGGCGGGCTGACCGGGCGCCGGCGGGAGGACGCCGAAGATCCGCCCCAGCGCTTCCTCGAGCGTCGGCTCCATCGCGATCCGCGACCCGTACGATACGATGACGCGCTTGAGCTCGGGGAGCGCGCTGCCCTCGGCCTGGAGGTACAGCGGCTCGATATAGAGGAGCGCATCGGCGATCGGCACGACCAGCAGGTTGCCGCGGATCACCTGCGAGCCCTGCTGGTTCCACAGCGTCAGCTGGCTGCTGATCGTCGGATCCTGATTGATCCGGGCCTCGATCTGCATCGGGCCGAACACGGTCCGGTCCTTCGGGAACCGGTAGACGAGCAGGCGGCCGTACGACGGCGGGTCGCTGCGGCCGGCCATCCAGGCGACCATGTTGTCCTTGCCGGAAGGCGTAAACGGGAGGATCAGCGTAAACTCCTCGCCGGCGGCCGGATCGAGGCGTAAGTTTACGTAATACGGCTCGAGCGGCTGCGGCGTGCCGCCGAACAGCTCATTCGGCACCGCCCACATGTCCTCGCGATTGTAGAACACCCGCGGATCCTTCATGTGGAACGTGGCGTATACATGCGCCTGGATCGAGAAGAGGTCCACGGGGTACCGCAGGTGGGCGGTGAGGGACGGCGGCATCTCCGCCAGCGGCCGGAACAGGCCCGGGAAGATCCGCGCGTAGGTCTGGACGATGGGGTCGCGCGGGTCCACGAGGTAGAACCGGGTCGTCCCGTTATAGGCGTCGACGACCACCTTGACGGCGTTGCGGATGTAGTTGAGGCCGGCGGCGGGCCGCGAGTACGGATAGTGCGTGCTCGTCGTGTACGCGTCCACGATCCAGAACAGACGGCCGTCGGCGAGCACGAGGTAGGGGTCGCGGTCCAGCGTGAGGAACGGCGCGATGTGGCTGATCCGTTCCTGAATGGTGCGGTGAAAGACGATCCGGCTCTCGGGCGTGACGTCCGTCGTCAGCAGGAGGGACATCGCGCCGAATCGCGAGGCGAACGCGACCCGGGCCAGCGGCGCGCTGAGCGGGACCCCGCCCGATCCGCCGTACGCCGTGTACGCGTTCTGGTCGCCCTGCGGGTAATCGAACTCCTTCGTGCGGCTGTTGACGACCACGTACGGCGCGCCGAGCATGCTGTAGTACAGCTCGGGCCGGGCCACGGTCAACCCGATCGGGCTTTGGGGCGGGATGTCCTTGATGTAGAACTCGGGCAGCCCCTCGGCGGAAATCCGGTTGACCGGCGTCATCACGAGCCCGTACCCGTGCGTGAAGACCAGATGCTCGTTCACCCAGGTGCGGGCCTCGACCGGCAGCCGCTCCACGTCCAGCTCGCGCGCGGACAGCATCACCTGCTGCTGCCGGCCGCCGATCCGGTACCGGTCGATCCCCACGGCCGTAAACGTGTAGTACAGCCGGAGGCTCTGGAGCTGCGCGTAGGTGCGAAGCAGCGGCCGGTAGTCCCACAACCGCACGTTGTCGAGCACCGGGCGGTTCGCTTGGACGAGGGCCGGCGTGAGGCTGACGGTGGCCGGAAACTGCTTCTCCTGCACCTGGTCGAGGTTGTACGCGTGGAGCGTCGCCTGGACGCCGCTCTGGATGTACGGCGCTTCGCGGCGCAGCTCGTTCGGCCCCACCTCGACCTGCTGCACGAACGACGGATAGAGGCCGGTCCCGCCGATCCAGGCCACGATCAGGACAGCCAGAGCCGCGACCGCCGGCCGGAGCGTGCGCATCCACGCGGTGGCCAGGAGGAGGACGCCGGTCGCCGCGGAGAGCCCCGCGAGCACTCGGAGCGCCGGAAGCGTGGCGTGCAGGTCCGTATAGCCCGCTCCATACACGGCGCCGTGGGGCGAGAACAGGAGACCGTAAGTCTCGAGCCAGAAGCCGCCCGCCTTCAGCAGCAGCAGGACCCCGGCCAGGATCGCGAGGTGCACACGAACACCGCGGGGGATCGCCCACACGCCTCGCATCGCCATGGGCGCGAGGTCCAGGTAGTAGCCCGCGGCGGCAATCAGCAAGGCCACGAACACCCAGGCAAACAGCCAGTCGTACACGACCAGGTAGGCGGGCAGCGTAAACACGTAGAACGCGACATCCCGGCCGAACACGGGGTCGCGGACCCCGAACGGCACCTGGTGTAGATACGCCTGGAAGACGAGCCACGACCCCGCCGCGCCCAGGCCGGCGAGCGCGCTCACGACGCCGGCCACGAGTGCGGCGAGGCGCCCGGGACTGAAGCGGGTCACGACCTGGCGGTAGGCGCGCCCACCGGACGAGCGCAGTTCGATCAGCCGGGGGACGGGCCGCAGCCGGAGGAGCGGCCGGACGTTGAGGTAGAGGATGAGGAAGACGCTGAGCGCCGCGGCGAGCGCGGTCACGGTTCGGGACACGATCGGCGTCCAAAAGACCATGCGGTACCCGACCTCGCCGAACCATAGCCACTCGGTGTACCAGCGGGCGAGTGCCGGATAGACGACCAGGAGGCCGGCGAGCACCACCAGCAGGACTCTGCGGATCTTCAGCGGACCGGCCCCCTCTCCCCGTGCTGACTCTCATGATACAATAAGAGCACGGAGGGTATCACATGATCACGCGTGATCAGGTCATCGATATATTGAAGACGTGCTTCGATCCGGAGATCCCGGTCAACGTCTGGGACCTCGGGCTGATCTACGACATCGCCATCGTCGAAGGCGTCGTGAACATCCAGATGACGCTCACGGCGGTCGGGTGCTCCATGGGTCCGCAGCTGGTCGGCGAGATCGAATCCAAACTGCTCGGTCTCGACGGGATCGAAGACGCCAAAGTGGAGATGGTGTGGAACCCGCCCTGGTCGCCCGAGCGGCTGAGCGAGGACGGGCGGTTTTCGCTCCAGGCGATGGGGTATCCGATCTGAGGCCGGTCTGAGGCCGGCGTGACCTCGGCCGAGACGGCCGCCCGGCCGTCCGTCGTGGTGGCCGACGACAACCTGTTCTTCTCCGCGCGGATCGCCTCGGCCCTCGAAGCGCTCGGCTACCATCCGCTTGTCGTCACGACCGCCGACGCCCTCCACGCGGCGCTGGCCGGCGGGCCGGCGGCCGCGATCGTCAACCTCGCGTCCCGCCGATTTGACGTCGTCACCGCAATCCACCGCGCCAAGACGGATGCGGCCACGCAGACCGTCCCCGTGCTGGGCTTCTGCGGGCACGCGGACACCGCGCGTCAGGACGCCGCCCGGACCGCCGGATGCGATCTTGTCACCACGAACGGGATGGTGACGTCCGCGCTCCCGAAGCTCCTCACGTCACTCCTCGCCGTTCCGGAGCCCCGGCCGAGCCGCTGAGGATTGGCCTGCTGGCGGTTGAGTCGCGTTCGGACGAGACTCCGCGTTCGGACGAGATTCAACGTAGGGCTAAGAGGACGGGCTCGGGACCTCCGCTGGATCAGCCCAATGTCCCATGAGATCCGCGTGGCGCAGCGCAGCGGCCGCGTCGTGCGGCCCCATCCCGCGCAACGCCGCAAGCGCCTTGCCGTGATACATCGTCGACTCCTTGTGCCGTCCTAGCAAGGTTGCCGTGCGCGCGAGACCAAGGAAGCTGGTGACCAATTCCGCCAACATTGACGCCCGTTCACAATGGGCGGCGCCGAGCGCCAGATACCGCTGGGCTTTCCGAGCGTTGCCCTCCGCGAGCGCGGTCGCGCCCAGCACGATCTGGGCGCGGGCTTCTTCGTCAGGCGCTCCACCATCCCGGCTGCGGGTGATCGCCCGCTCTGCGTACTCACGGGCAGGCCCCATCTCGCCACACGCGAAATGGCAGCGGGCAAGTTCGGTGAACGTGTGGCACTCTCCGACGGCATCGTTGAGACGCTGCTTAATCGCCAAACTGACAGTCAGGTGTGCGAGCGCCTCCCGCGGCCTGCCCATTTCTACCAGCACCATCCCGAGGTTGTTTCGCACCCACGAGAGGGTCCTGAGGTCTTCGTACTGCTCTAACAGGACTCGTGCCCTCTCTAGCCGGAGGAGCGCCCCATCGTAGTCGCCGCTGAGGTACGAGACGAGGCCATTATCTGCAAGCGCCTCCCCGACTCGCTCGGGAAGGCCCGCGTCCTCGAAAATCCGTTGGCCTTGCGTCAACGCCTCCGATGCTTCCTCCAACCGCCCCATGCGGTGCAATACGGTACCGAGGTAGAGCAAGATTTCTCCGTGAAGACCCGGCTCCGCGGCGTCCAGCGTGGGCACGACGGCAAGCGCCGCCCTGTACAGAGAGGCCGCGCGTGGGAAATTCCCGCTGCGATGTTCCACCGTGGCGAGCCCATGCAGAGCGCGGCACTCGATGAGCCCGGTCTTCGCCTCCTGGCTTCGGCCAAGAGCGTCGTCCAGATGCGTCCGGGCCTCATCCAGCCGCCGAAGCCCCAGGAGCGCCTCTCCGATCCCGAGGATTGCATGCATCTCCATTGCGACGTCGTCGCGCGAAGCCGCGAACTGGCGCATCTCCTGAAACGCGGCGAACGCCTCATCGTACCGCTGCCGGGCGAGTTCCGACCGCCCGCGGCTGACCAGGACATGAAGGACTTTCTTCGAGACATCCGCCTCCGCACTACCAAGGAAGTACGAGACCGGCTGCTTGAGGCGTTGTGCGAGCCGTTCGAGGGTCGAGACCGATGGGCGGGACCGGTCATGCTCAAGCAAGCTGATAAAGCCCTTCGTTAGATCCGGCTTTGCCAGCTCTGCCTGCGTGAGCCCGAGCGCCCGACGCGCCATCTTCACTCGCTCGCCTAATGTTTCGGGCACAAACCCGCCTCCCCCCGTTTCCGTTTAAGCGTGCTCAACTATTCCACGGATGATTATACTCCCCTTCCTCTCTCACACGTAAAAATCAGGCCGCCCGGCCCGATCCCCCAACGCTTATCGAAACACCACCCTCCGCACCCTATTGGCCGCTACTATCTCCGCCGAAAGGAACAAGGGGGGCTGGGACCTGACCCGGGTTCCCCGGGAGGGACCCGTGGCCAAACGAGCCGGCCCAAACCGCCTGTGACATGCCACCGAAGAGCAGAACCGCCATGATCCCGACCGTAGCGAGCGCCTTCCGCACTTATCAACACCTCCTTCGAGTTAAGCCGGGCGGCCGCGTAGTTCATTCGGGGTTAGTATAAGCAAACCCTCATGCGGGTTATGGGCTTCCACTCAACCAGAGGTCAGCGGACACGCAAACTATCATCGACTGGGGGGTTGTGATGGACAGAGGGCCGTCATAGCAGAGAGGGATGCGCGGGCACGCCATGACCGGTCAGCTGAAAAAACGATGAAGACGGATCGCCTGCGTGCTGCTTCGGGACCGCCTACCGGTGCGTGCGGATGCCGCCCCGTCCGGACCGCACCGGGGCCACGCGGCCAGCTCCCCGAGGCAGCCCGTCGGCGACGGCGGCAAGCACCGCCTCGGCGCCGCGGAGCATCGTCTCCAGCGCCATCGAGGGACCCGGCTGCTCGAGACTCGCCACCTGCTCCGGCAGCAGCGGCACATGGACGAACCCGGCAGGCGGCGCGGACGGCCGCCCCGAGAGGTACTCCAAGACCGTGAACATCACCTCATTACACAGAAACGTGCCGGCGGAATTGGACAACCGGCACGGCACGCCCGCTTCGCGCACGTGGTCCCGGATCACCGTCACCGGCAAGGTCGTCAGGTAGGCGGTCGGCGCGCCGGGGATGATCGGCTCTCCCGTGGGCCGGTGCCCGGCGTTGTCCGCGATTGGAAAGTCGCGGACGTTGGTCGCCAGGCGCTCCACCCGAAGGGCCGTCTGCCGCGGGCTGCCCTGCCCGAAGCACACGACCGCGGCCGGATCGTGCCGCGCGATCAGCTCGATCACGCGGCGGCCTGTCTCGCCCCGGACGACCGGCAGCACGCCGCTGCGGACGGTGAGCTCCCACACGACGCGCCCGGCCAGGGACTCGGCGATCATCCCGCTCGGGTTGACCGCGTAGCTGCCGAACGGCTCGAACCCCGTCACCAGCACCGTGCGTCGCAGCATGTGCCGCACCCCAAGAACACGTACGAACATGCGAGATACGAACAGGGTTTTCCGATATTTGACCCCGTGGTTCCTGCTTCAAATAATCACGGAATCGCGCGTCCGTGTGAGTTAATCACCGCAGAATGGGTCTTATCCAGACGTGGGCCTTTGACACCTCCTCACACTTCGATTGATACGAACGTGTGTTCGGTATTATTATGGAATCAGTCCAATGCCCCAGCTACCCGCCTTCGGCCTTCCCCTCCCTCTGGACCAGCCATTTAGCGGCCTCGTCCTGCTCACCGGCCACGCAAGCGTGCTCCGGCTGAGCCAACTACTGTGCCTTCAATACCTCCGCTCCGGCCATCCCGTGGTGCTGGTGGACGCCGCGAACGCCTTCGACGCCCTGCTGCTCTCCGACGCCGCGCGGGCCGGGGGGCTCGACCTCCGGATGCTGCTCGACGCCGTGCACCTCTCACGCGTGTACACCTGCCACCAGCTCGAAACGCTGATTGCCGAATGCCTGCGGCCGGCGATCGAGACGTTCCACCCCCGGGCGGTGCTCTGCCTCGGCCTGCTCGATCCGCTCGGCGACGCGGACGTTCCGGCCGCCGAAGCCGCCCGCATCTTCCGGCGCATGGTCCCCGCACTCGACGACGTCAGCCGCCGCCTGCCGGTCCTGGCCGCCTGTCCCGATCCCGCCGCCTGCCCTCGTGAGGGGGCTCCCGCACCCGGGAGCGGCGAGCGCCGCCACGGGTTCTGCGCTCGGCTCCTCCATATGGCCCGCTGGCACTTCGCCGCCCAGGCGGAGGACACGGTGGTGCGGATCGTCCGGGAACAGCCCGACCCCGCCCGATGGGAATGGACGCTCACCCACCGTCCGGGGCATCCCTATCACAATCAAAGGAGATGACCGCCGATGGGCCGCACCGTGCCCACGATGACCCAAGTGATCCAGGGCGAGGAGGAACATTGGGCGCCGTTCCGCCGCGCGCTCCGCGCGCAAGACCGGCCGGCGTTTGACCGGCTCTTCTCCGCCGCCCGCCATCACGCCGCTGCGACCAGTTACGTCGCCCGGCCCGTGCCGTTCGATGCGATCCTGCTCGCGATGCTGCTCGAAGCGATGAAGGCGATCGAGGCGCTCGAAGCCGAGGTGGTGCGGCTCAGGGACACGCGCTAGCGTGGACACCTTCCTCTTCGACGTGTATCCGGTCCCGGGCGGGATGGCCGTCTGGCTGCTCGCGGACGACGGCACTCGCCTGCGGCTCGTGCATCCCTGGGCACCCCGCCTGTACTATGCGGGCGACCGCGACGCCGTGCGGCAGGCTGAGGCGGCGCTGCGCTCGCTGCGTATCCCGATCAGCGTCAAGCCGGCGGTGCGGCGCGATCTGCTCCGCGGAGACATCCCGGTCGTCGAGGCCGCGGTCACCGACCCGATGGCGTTTCCCCGCGTCACCGCGCGCCTCGCGCCGCTCGACGGCCTCACGTTCTATAACTGCGACGTGGCGCTACCGCAGATGTACCTGTACGAGCACCACCTCTTTCCCCTCGGACGGTGCGCGGTGGACGCGGCCCCGGACGGGCGGATCCGGGCGATCGCCCCGCTCGACTCCCCCTGGGACCCGGAATACACGGTGCCGCCGCTCACGATCCTCCGCCTGCGCCTGGAGGGCGACCCGGGCAATCCGAATCACGGACCCCGGACCATCCTCCACATCGCGGTGGAGGGCGAGGAGAGCGACCTCATGGGGGACACGCCCGAGGAGCTGCTCACGTCGCTCTCCCGGTGGCTCCATCGCTACGACCCCGACATCATTCTCACCGAATGGGGCGACTCGTTTCTGTTTCCGCGGCTGCGCCGCCTCGCCGGCCGCTGCCGCGTGTCCCTCCCGTTCAACCGTGACGCCGGGGCGGGCATCCGGACGCGCCGCGAGCGCTCGTACGTGACATACGGCCAGATCGTCTACACGGCCGGGGGCGTGTATCTGCACGGCCGGTGGCATCTGGATACGACCAACTCGTTCACCTACGCGGAGGCAAAGTTGCCGGGGCTCCTCGAGTTGGCCCGGCTGGGCCGGATGCCGGTCCAGCACACGGCCCGGACGAGCGTGGGGACCGTGATCACCTCGATGCAGCTGGACCAGGCGTACCAGGACGGGATCCTCATCCCCTGGCGGAAGTCGCGCCCCGAGGCGTTCAAGTCGGCCGGCGATCTCCTCTTGACCGATCGCGGCGGGCTGTCCTACACGCCGCTCATTGGGGCGTTCGAGCACGTCGGCGAGCTCGACTTCGCGGCCATGTACCCGGCGATGATGGCCCGGTTCAACATCTCCCAGGAGACGGTCAACTGCGCCTGCTGCCGGGACGATCCGGCCGCCCGCGTGCCGGGCATCCCGCATCACCTCTGCCGCAAGCGGCGGGGACTCGTCCCCCGGGTCCTCGAGCGCGTGCTCGAGCGGCGCGCCTACTACAAGGCCCGCAAGGCCGCGACGACCGGAGACGAACACCACCTGTATGACATGCGGCAGACGGCGCTCAAGTGGATCGGGGTTGTCTGTCTGGACGGCGACACGCTCGTCCTCCACAAGACAGAAAATCGGTGGCACATCGCTCCGATCCGTGAGATCATCGACGCCCATCTCCCGGTTGATGCGACCGGCGTCAAGCAGGTTGACGACCTGGCCGTCATCGGGGTCGATGATCGTCTGCGCCCCTGTGTGAAGTCCGTACGCCGCGTCATTAAAACGCCGGCGCCCCAGACAATGATCCGGGTGAGGCTGAAATGGAATCGGGAACTGCTGATCACCCCGGATCACCCCAGCTATGTGCTGGAAGATGGTCACCTCAAAATCAAACGGGCCGACCAGCTCACTATGGGGGAGTGGATCCCCATGGCCACATCATGGGAGCCGCATCACTTCAGGGCAGGAGCACAGGATCGCGCCTCTTCTCTACAGCACCTGCTTGGCAGCTCCCTCGGGCGCGCTCAAATCGTGTCTGTCGAAGAGGTCGTCTATTTCGAGAAGTCCGTTTACTGTTTTGAGGTTGGGGGCGATCCGGCCGCGTTCTTTATCGAAGGCGGCGTGCTCACGCACAACTGTTTTGGCTATCAAGGGTACAAAAACGCGCGGTTCGGCCAGATCGAGGCGCACGAGTGCACGACCGCGCTCGGCCGCGAGATGCTTCTGCGCGCGAAGGACGTGGCGGAGGCCCAAGGATACCGGATGCTGCACGCCCTCGTGGACTCGGTGTGGCTCGAGCGCCCCGGCGCCGGACGCGCGGAGTACGAGGCGCTCGCCGCGCAGATCCGCGACGCCACCGGGCTACCGATCGCCGTCGAAGGCGTGTATCGCTGGATCGCGTTCGTCCCGTCCCGCACCCACCCGCGGATCGGCGTGCCCAACCGCTACTTCGGGGTGTTCGAGAACGGGACGAGCAAGGTGCGGGGCATCGAGCTGCGGCGGGGCGACACCCCGCCGATCGCCGCGGAGATGCAGTCCGGGATGCTGGGTGTCCTCTTCGAGGCGGCGACGCTCCGGGAGGCGCGGACGCGGATCCCGGCGGTGCGGGCCCTGCTCGCAGACCAGCTCGTCCGGCTGCACCAGCACGAGGTGCGGGCGGAGGAGCTCGTGATCCGCACCGTGCTCTCCCAGGACCCCCGGGAGTATACCCGTGGGGTCCCCCAGGCCGTGGTCGCCTCCCAGCTCTTCCATGCCGGGGTCGAACTGCATCCGGGGGAGGCGATCGAGTACATCATCACGAACGCGTCGTCCCCCGTCCCAGAGGACCGGGCAGTTGCCTATGCGCGGCTCCCGGGGGACTGGTCGTACGACGCCGAGCGGTACGCGCAGCTCCTCCGCCGGGCTACGGACACGCTCCTCACGCCGTTCGGCGAGCGCACGGACGCGCCCCCGCCTTCACCCCGCCGGCGTGTCTCCCGGCGCCACGACCCGCTCCTCGGCGAGGGCGCGCATCTCCTTCAGAAACGCCGCCGCCGGCGCGGCCAGAAACATCCCCATCAACCCGAAGAGCGCGTCCCCGACCAGCAGCGCCAGGAGGATCGTGGCGGCGTGCAGGTTGAGCTCGTGGCCGATGACCTGCGGCAGGATGAACTTCGACTCGACGAGCTGCAGCACGACGAAGAACACGAGAACGGTGACGGCCGTCCCCGGTGATTGCAGCAGCGCGAGGCCGACGATCGGGATCGCCCCAAACACCGGCCCGACGACCGGGATCGCACGGGTGAGCCCGGCCACCATGCCGAGCAGCAGCGGAAAGCGCAGGCCGATCACGGCCAGGCCGATCCATACCACGATGCCCGAGATCGCCATCAGGATGAGCTGGCCCCGGACGTACCCGGCGACGATGCGGTCCGCCAGGCGGGCGGCCTCGAGCGTCGAGGCGCGCACGCGGGAGGGCAGGAACTCAAGGAGCTCCTGCTTGAGGGTCGGAAGGTCCACCAGGAAGTAGAACGCCAGGATCGGGATCAAAATGACCTCAACCACGTGCGACAGCCACCGGCCGGCGGCCTGGGCCACGCGGCCGAGGGCATTCACGAAGAGCATGCCGGCCCCGTTGAGGGCGTCGTCCAGCTGCTTGCGGACGGAGGGCGGCACGTCGCGGTCGAGCGACGCGCGCGCGTTCGCCACGAGCGTGCCGAACTGCACCTCGTACTGCCCCATGTTCTGCACGAACCGCTGGAACTCGGCGGAGACCGGGCCGGTCGCGATGACGAACACCCCGGCGATCACCGCGATCACCAGGACGTAGGCGAAGGCGACCGCGCCGACACGCGGCACCGGGCGGCCGGCGAGCCGGAGCCGGCCGATCCAGTCGACGAGGGGGAGCAAGGCGTACGCCAGCATCGCCGCCAGCGTGATCGTGATCAAGGCGAAGCGGAGGCGGTACAGGAGAAACACCGCCGTCGCCGCCAGGACGATCCCGACTGTGATCCGGACCCAGCGCTCGATCGCCATCACGGGTTCTTTAGATTCGCACTCGAGGAGGACGCGCCCTTTTCAGGGCGCGGCGCGAGCCGGTGGGCCACGCTATCCGACGATGGCGTGCCCGACCAAAAGGGCCAGGATGAGGGCGCTGGCCAGGAGCGCCAGCGCGCTGAGAATCGCCAGGGGATGCCGGAGGAGCGTCCGCCCGGCGGCGCCGGCCAGGTCTCCGAGATCGGCGCGCCAGGCGGGGTCGCCCGCCAAGCGGCGCCACTGGTCGGCAGCCGCGAGGACAAAGGCGGCCACCGGGCACACGACACCCACCGCGACCCTGACCGGAACGCTGAAGCCGCCGAACCAGCGCGCGATGGCATCCGCCGTCGCCGCCGGTTCATGCTGGATCGGCTGCAGGGCGCGCAGGAAGAGCGCCGCCAGGAATACGCCCATGGGTATGACGAGGATGAAAGACGTGAGCGCGATCGCCGGGCGCTCCGCGGTCTCAGACCGCGTCTCAGACCGTTCGTGACGCATAGGGTCTCCTCTTCCCTCCGGCTGCTGAGGTGGGGCGCCACCTGCTCGCCCCTGCCATAGTAGGGGATTTCCCTTCCCGGTGCGCCTTCCGACTCGGGTCCAAAGCCAACACGATCTGTGTGCTGAGACCAGAATGCCAATGAACGATTGTTGCCCCTTGCGAACAGATTAGAATCGAAGGGTCGCCCTCAGGCGGTCGCTCTGCAGCAAGAGACCAAGCGCGTTAGAAGCGCCGACTACAAAGATGTTTGCATTTTGCATCGTATCTAATGCACAGCCCTCACCGTTGTCGACGGCTATCGCCAAGCCACCGCGCTCCTTGACGGCCTTCAGGAGCAGCCGGTCGGTGTTACCGTTTCCCAGCACGGCCACGCGTCGAGCTTCGAACTTGTCGAGATACTGCCGCTTCTGTACGTCGTGATCTCCGCCGGCTCCCATTAACCACCGCAGTCTCAACGGTAGCCCCCTCAGTTGTTCCTTGGCAGTTCCGAATGTGTCAATCGTGAGAATGTGAAGGTCGACGCTCTTTGAGAGTTCCAAAAGGCACTCCCGGACACCCGCGACAAGCTTTCCTCCACATGACAGCGTACCGGTATAGTCGCTGAGCACGATTTGGATCTCCCGTGGTCCCAGCCCGGGAACTACGATTGAGATGCCCGATTTCCTCACGCTCCCCAGCGCAGCGGGCGCTTTTCGGCTTCGGTGCGGACCTCGTAGCCGGAATTTCCGTTTTGACTTCACGACTCGCCCTCCGTAAACGCCTGAATACCCCGATCACCTTGCCCTAGAGATGGAACGGTCGCGCTTGCAGCCGATTTCGCGGACAGTACTCCCCCGAGTCGCCCCGCTGCCAGTTCGCCTGCACCCGCTGTGTCTCCTACCCCGCTGGCAACGACAGTGCCACCCACCCGTCTTCATCAGGCGTTGCTGCAGGCTCGTCAGCGACCAGATGTCGATCCTCTTTGGCAACACGAGCTAGACCGAACCCCTGCCGGAGTTCACGGGTGTTATCGGATAGATTTCCAGGCCCCTGTGCGGTATGGTCTCTACATGGCGTTAAAGGAGTGGGGCGCGTTCTGGCTGCTGGGGCTCGTCTGGGGCTCCTCGTTCCTGTGGATCAAGATCGCCGTGGCGTACATGGCGCCGGTCGCGGTCGCCGCGTTCCGCCTGTTGTTCGGCCTCCTGGGCCTGCTCGTCGTCGTCGCGGCGCTCAGGCAGCCGTTCCCGAAGACCGCGAGAGCCCTCCGTCCCTACCTCGTCACGGGCGCGCTCCAGGCCGGGGTGCCGTTCGCGCTCATCGCGTGGGGAGAGACCAAGATCGACTCCGGGCTGGCCGCCATCCTGAACGGCACCATGCCGCTCTTCACGATCGTCATCGCCCACCTCTGGCTGCACGATGAACGGATCACGCCGCCGCGGCTCCTCGGGCTGGCCATCGGCTTCGCCGGGGTCGTCGTCCTCGGCAGCCGCGACATCGGTCCGGGAGGCCTGCACGCGACGGCGTGGGGGCAGATCGCCTTGCTCGCCGCCACGGTGAGCTACGCGCTCGCGGCGACGTTCTCGCGCCGGCACCTGCGCGGAGAGCCGCCGCTCGTCCAGGCCACGCTGGTGGTGCTGACCGGCGACGCCCTCCTCTGGTGTACGGTCGCCGCCACGGAGCGTCCGCTGCACATCTCCTCCGCCCCGATCCTCTGGATCGCCCTCGCATGGCTCGGGCTGCTCGGATCGTGCCTGGCCTACCTGCTCTATTTCTACCTGATCAATGCGTGGGGCGCGACGCGGGCATCGCTCGTGACCTACGTGTTTCCGGTCGTCGGCTTGATCCTCGGGATCGTCTTCCTCGGCGAGCGCGTGGACTGGCCCCTTGCGGCCGGCTCGCTGCTGGTGATCGCCGGGATCTTCGTGGTCGGCCGGGCCCGGGCGGGCTGAGCTCAGGAGGGCAGCCCCGCAGCGGGCCGCCGCCCCTACTGTCCAGCCAGCCGCTGCTCGATGAAAGTTTTCATCAAACCGAGCGCGCGGTCGAAGTTCGCACCAGGCGCATTGACGAAGTTGTGGGGAGCGCCAGGGAACAGCTCCAACTGAATCTTGCCGCCCGCAGCTTGATATGAAGCAAAGAATCGCTGCTGTATTTCGGGCGACACGTTCTTGTCGTTCACGACGCCGTTCGCGCCCGCGCTGCCCTGGAGCAACAGGACCGGTGGCAGCTTGACATGCTCACGGCGGTCCAGGATGAGCTGCGGATTGCCGTCTTGGAGGCTCCCGGGTGCCGAAAAGTATATGTCGGTGCCCCTCACCGGATCGTCGTTGCCGGCTTGCTGAGCGTAGGCTCTGCGGGCGAGCGGGTCTGAAATCGGGTACGCGAGGATGATGTAGTCAGGACTGGAGCTGCCCGGTAAGACCTCGGCCAACGGCAGCGCCGCGTATCGGTAAGAACGCAGGCCATTCAGCAAGACCAGATGTCCGCCGCTCGAAGTGCCGAACGCGCCGACAAATTTGGGAGAGGCGTTGAATTTCGCCGCGTTGGCCCGCAGCCAGCGGAGTGCAAAGTTAACGTCCACAACCGAGTCGGGGTAGTGATGTTGGGAATCCTGGCGAAAATCGATGGCGACGACCACCATCCCCATCGCCGCCAGGGCTTTGTCCATCAGCGCGTTTGCATCTCGATGAGCGGCTGCATTTACCCAGGCTCCGCCATGAACATCCAGGATGGCGGGGAACGGGCCTGGACCCTCTGGCTGGTAGATGGTGGCCTGGAACGTCTTCTCATCTACCCTGAGGTAGTCGACATCTTGCGTATGGAAAGCGACCGGCGCGCCGGCCAAACGAAGGGCAGAACTGGCCGCCGCTGACGCCTGAGCCGGAGATGGTGGCTGGACGGCCGCTTGGCCGCACCCGGCCAGGATTAGGACCAGTGACAGAGGCACCCACGGACGTCGCCGCAGGGAACTAAACGCATGAACGCACCTCCCTATAGCGTGTAGCGATACAGTCCGCACTAGTCCAGACAGCCCTCGCGGAGCCGACACTCCTGACCCACTACCAGATGGTTAGATGAGTCAAGTATATTATTGCCCTTAGGTGGCTGCCGGGCCGGGAGGCGACGCCGCCGCGGCCCCAAGCGGCGTCCACGACTCCGGAGGCGTTGGCCACGCCGCGGCCTCCGGATGCAGGATCGTGGCGAGGATCTCGAGCCCGTCTACGATCCGCGGGCCCGACCGGCTGAAGTAGCTGCTGCCGTCCGCCGCGTAGACGCGCCCCGCCCGGACGGCCGGCAGGCTCTGCCACTCGGGGCGCGCCGCGACCGCCGAAACCTCTCGCAGCGTGCGGGCCACGTCGAACCCACACAGGGTCAGCACGATCACGTCCGGCTGTGCCCGGGCGATCTCGGCCCACGCGATGCGCACGGACGGACGGTTGGGGCGCCCCAGGACTTCCTCGCCGCCGGCGAGCCAGACCAGCTCGGGCATCCAATGGCCGCCGCAAAACGGCGGGTCCAGCCACTCCATGCAGAACATGCGGGGCCGGGTGAGGCCGCGCACCGCCGCTTCGACCCGGGCGATCCGCTCACGGAGCCCCGCCACGACTCCACGCGCGGCCGCCTCGCGGCCCGTCGCGGCGCCGACCGTCAGAATGTCACTCAGAATGTCGTCCAGCGCGTGGGGGTGAAGCCGCAGCACGCGGGGCGGACCGGGGAGCGCGCCGGCGATCGCATCCACGTCCAGACTGGGCAGCGCGCAGACCTCGCACAGATCCTGCGTAATCACGAGATCGGGGCGCGCCGCCGCGAGCGTGTTCACGTCGATCCGGTACAGGCTGTCCCCGCGCGCGAGCGCCGCCTCGACCTCCGCGTCGATTTCGCCGCTGGAGCGGCCGGCCGCGTCCACCAGGGAATGCACGGCAACGGGGCGGCCGCGCATCTCGGACGGATAGTCGCACTCGTGGCTCACCGCGACGACCTGGTCGGCGAGGCCGAGCGCGCAGACGATCTCCGTCGCGCTCGGCAGCAGCGTCGCGATCCGCATGCCGGCACCCCCCGGCGCACTCACGCGTGCGCCCGATCTCCGAGCGCCGCGATCGTATCGGGCGTCACCTCGGCAAGGCTGCCGACGATGAGATCGGCGGCCGTGAAGTCCAGCCCCCGGGTGAGGGCGGACGGGACGGCGATGCAGCGCATGCCGGCGGCTTTCGCCGCCCGCACGCCGTTCTCGCTGTCCTCGAGCGCCACGCACGCGCCGGGAGCGACGCCCAAGCGCTGCGCCGCGAGGAGGTAGACGTCGGGCGCCGGCTTGGCCCGCGCCACCTCGTCGCCGCCGGCCAGGACGTCGAACGCCGCCTCGAGGGCGAGTTCGGTCAAGAGACCGCGCACGCGGGAAATCCGCGACGAGGACGCCACGGCGACGCGCAATCCCAGGGATCGGAGCCCCTCGAGCAGGCGCACGACCCCGGGCAGAGGGCTGAAAAAATCCCGTTCAAGCAGCGCGTGGTGCTCGACCCACAGCGCCCGAATCGCCTCGGGGGAACGCGGGCTGCCCTCGCGGCGGAACGGGCCCAGGGGGTCGAACGGGCTGTCGTTGCGGCCGATGTTCTGGAGCCAGGAGACGAGTGGGAACTCCAGCCCGTACTGTTCGTACACGGCCTTCCACGCCAGATACTCAGGGGTCTCGCTGTCCAGGATCAGGCCGTCGAGATCGAAGATGACCGCGCTGATCACGAGACCTCCACCCGCTCCCCGGTCCGAACGCCTCCGGCCGCGCGCCTCGCCGGGACGGCCGGCCGGAGCGGCAGGCTGAACCAGACGGTCGTCAGGCCGTTCCGGCTGACGGCGCCGACGTCTCCGCCGTGCGCACGGGCGATCTCCCGCACCAGCGCCAGCCCGATGCCCGCCCCACCGGTCTCGCGCGAACGGGACTTCTCCCCGCGGTAGAACCGCTCGAAGATGCGGGGCAGGTCCTCCGGCCCAATCTCCTCGCCGGCGTTCTGGACCGCGATCCGCGCGGCATCGCCCTCCCGCACGGTCGTGACCGTCACGTCAGTCCCCTCGCGTCCGTATCGGAGCGCGTTGTCCAGCAGGTTCCGGAGCCCCTGGCCCACGAGGTCGGGATCCGCCTCGACCGGGGAGAGGCGCGGATCGTGGGATTCGCCGAGCGCCATCCCCCGGCGCGCGAACGCGGGTGCGTAGACATCGACCAGCCGGTGCGCGAGCGCCGGCAGGGCCACGGCGGTCAGCCGCGGATGCGACACGCGCGCGTCGAACCGGCTCAACTGCTGCAGCGCATCCACCAGGCGGACGAGCCGGAGCACCTCCTCGTGGAGCGACTCGAGAATCTCGGGACCCACCGGCACGACGCCGTCCCGGAACGCCTCGAGGTAGCCGCGGAGGGTGGCGAGCGGCGTGCGGAGCTCGTGGGCGACGTTCGCGATGAGGTCGCGCCTGAGCGCCTCGACGCGCTGGAGACCGTCCGCCATCCGGTTGAGCGAGTCGGCGAGCCGGGCGATCTCATCCGGGCCCCGCGCGGCGACGCGGCGGCCGTAGTCGCCCTCCGCGATGCGCTCCGCCAGCACCATCATCTGCTCGAGCGGCCGGACGAGGCGGCGCACGAGGATCCACCCCAGCAGCATCGCCGCCGCGGCCGCCACCAGGCTGCTCACGAGCAGCGCGCGGTGTGTGGAGTCCAGGAACTCCGCCTCGACCATCGCGGGCTCGATGTGGTAGCGGGCCATGATGATCATGAAGGAGCGCGACGCGAGGTTCGTGATCAGCGCCCCGGAGATCACGACCGCGATCGCGATCACGAGCAGCTGGGCGCCGAGGAGCCGCCAGAGCAGACTATCCCGCACGGCCGCCCCCCACGAGCTTGTAGCCAACGCCGCGCACCGTCTGAATGTATCGCGGCTGTGCCGGCGCGTCTCCCAGTTTCTCCCGCAGCTTGCCGATGTGGACGTCGATCGTCCGGTCGACCACGACCGCCTCGTCGAACGCGTACACGTGTGCGAGCAGCTGCTCCCGGGTGAAGACGCGGCCGGGAAACTCCATCAGCGCCTGGAGCAGCTTGTATTCGATCGGCGTGAGCCGCGCCTCCCGTCCGCCGACGGTCACCTCGTGCCGGTCGAGGTGCATGACCAGACCGCCGCGCTCCAGCCGGGAGGACGCCGGCCCGGGCGCCCCGGTCCGCCGGAGGATCGCCCGGACGCGCGCGACAAGCTCCCGGGGACTGAACGGCTTCGTGACGTAGTCGTCCGCGCCCACGTGCAGACCGGCGAGCTTGTCGGCCTCTTCGACCCTGGCCGTGAGCATCAGGATCGGAACGTCGGAGCCTTTCCGGATCTGGCGGCAGACCGAGACGCCGTCCAGGCGCGGCAGCATCACGTCGAGGATAATGAACCCCGGATGGTGCCGCGCGACCAGATCGAGCGCCTGCGCCCCATCGTACGCGGGGAGGACGCGGAACCCCTCGCGCTCCAGGTACGTCCGGACGAGCGCGATCAGCTTGTGATCGTCATCCACGACGAGCACCGTCGTGTCATCCCGGGCCATGTGCCCTCCCAAGCAGAGGAACGTTCCGTAGAGATTTGATGACGCCGAGGGCGACTCCCCCCGAGAAACCATTATGGTGATGCGCGTAGCCCGTTCTGACCGGCCGCGGGACAGGCGTTACGGGGTTGTTAAACGTCCCCTGCTATAGTGATGGGGAGCGCCCCATGAAGACACTGACGCGGCAGGCCGCCGGCGAGCTGATGGACGATCCTGGACGGTCGGATCGCGAGCTGCGGGAGACACTGCGGGACCTCGGCCGGATCAACCGGTGGTTCGGCGCCCGGGCGTTCGTCCGGGCCTATCTGGAGCGGGTGCTGCCGGTGTGGCGGGACCGGGCGTCGCAGCCATTCACGCTCCTCGACGTGGCCACAGGGGGCGCCGACATTCCGGTGGACATCGTCGCGTGGGCGGCGCGCCGCGGCGTTCCCGTCCGCATCGTCGCGGTCGACCGGCACGCGACGACGGCCCGTCTCGCGCGTGAGATGACCCGCCCGCACCAGGCGATCCGCATCATCCGGGCCGATGCGGGAGCGCTGCCGTTCCGGGATCGGAGCTTCGACGTGTGCCTGTGCACCCTGGCGCTGCATCACCTGGACCCCGGAGAGGCTCCGGCGCTCATCCGGAGCCTCCACCGGCTGGCCCGCCTCGGTTTCCTCGTCGTGGATCTCGTGCGCGGCTGGGACGCGTACGCGGGGGTGTGGCTGCTCACGCGCGCCTCGCGAAGCCCCCTGATCCGGCACGACGGCCCGCTGTCCGTGCGCCGGGCGCCGTCCTGGGACGAGTATCGCCGGCTTGTCGAGGCGGCGGCGGTCCCCGGGCTCCGCCTCCGCAGGCTTCCCATGTTCCGCGCTGCGCTCGAGCGGATCGGGTAGGCGGCGTGGAGGACGTCATCGTCATCGGCGGAGGACCCGCGGGCAGCGCGGCGGCGGCGCTCCTCGCCCGCTGCGGCTGCCGGGTCCTGCTCCTCGACCGGGCCGCCTTCCCCCGGGAGAAGCCGTGCGGCGACTATCTCAACCCCGGCTGCGACGCGGTCCTTGCGCGGCTCGGGGCGCGCGGCGCCGTGGCCGCGGCGGGCGCGAGGCCGGTGCGCGGGATGCGCGTGGTGCCGCCGGGGGCAGCGGGGATCACGTTTCCGTTTTCGCGCGGCGCGGGATGGACCCTCACCAGGCGGATGTTGGACGGCCTGCTGCTGGCCCATGCGGGCGCCGCCGGGGCGCGCACCGTCCAGCAAGCCCGGGTGATCGGCGTCGAGCATGACGGCGGCGGTGTGCGGGTCGGGGTGGAGCGCCCCGGTCTGCGGCGCGCGACATACCGCGCCCGGATCGTCATCGGCGCCGACGGGCTCCACTCCACGGTCGCGCGCGCGCTTGGGCTCGGTGGGCCGCCGCTCCGCGGCCGCTACACCGTGGGCGCCTACCTCGAGGGACTCGTGCCCGGCGATGAGAGCGCGGCGCGCGAGATCGGCGAGGTCCACCTGCGCCCCGACTGCTACTGCGGGGTGGCGTATCTGCCGGGAGGCCTCGCCAATGTGACGATCGCCCTCTCGCGGGACGCGCTGCGCACGTGGCGGGGCGCGCTTGACGCCCGCTACTGGGCGGCACTCCGGACGTTCCCGGACCTGGCCGGCCGCCTGGAGGGCGCCCGGCGCCGCGAGACATTCCGGACGAGCGGCCCACTCGGGTACTGGCGCCGCCGGGCCGTGTCGGGGCAGGTGCTCCTGGTCGGCGATGCCGCGGCGTACATCGACCCCCTCACGGGGCAGGGCATCTACCTCGCCCTCCGGGGCGCCGAGCTGGCCGCGGCGGCGGCGCTCACGGCGCTCGCCCCGGGAGGGGCGGCGGCGGACCTCCGCGGATACGACCGGGCGCGCCGCCGGGAGTTCGGTCCTATCTTCCTGGTCTCCCGGATCCTCCAGCACCTGGCGTTCAGCCCGCTGGCGGTCCGGCGGGCGGCCCGCCAGCTCGCGGCGCGTCCCGAGCTCGGCACCCGACTGATCGGCGTGGTCGGGAACATGGAGCCGGCCGCGGACGTGCTGCGCCCGGCGTTCGTCGCGCGCATGCTGGGGATCGCCTGATGCCGGACACCCGCGAGGTCCCCCGGACCATGCATACCGAGACGTGTGTCCGCATGCGGGGCAGCGTCGAAGCGATCTTCGACTACGCGGCGCGCGTCGAGCAGTGGCCAGAGTGGCTGCCCCACTACCGCGGGGTGCGCATCATCGAAGCCCACGGAAATGAGCGCGTCGTGGAGATGAAAGCCCGCCGGCACCGGATCCCCGTCTGGTGGTGGGCCCGCCAGGTCCTGCTGCCGGCGGAGCGGCGGATCCGGTACACGCACCTCCGCGGGATCACGCGGGGCATGGAGGTCGAGTGGCGGTTTCGGCCGGACCCCGATGGATCGGTGCTGGTCACGATCGTCCACGACCTCGAGCTCCGGTGGCCGGTGATCGGGCGTCCCGTGGCGCGCTGGATCATCGGTCCCCTCTTCGTGGAGCCGATCGCCGGGCAAACCCTTGAACGGATCAAGTCGCTCGTGGAGCAGTCGGCCGGAGTGGCCGGAGGTGGCAGATGACACGGCAGGTCGTCGTCACAGGGATCGGCGCGGTGACACCGATCGGATGCGGGGCGACGGGCCTGTACGACGGGCTCCGGCGCGAACGGTCGGCGATCGACCGGATCACCCGGTTCGACGCCTCCCCGTTCTCCAGCACGATCGCCGGCGAGGTCCGCGAGTTCGATCCCGCGGCGTACTTCGAGCCGAAGCGCCTCCGGCGGCTCGACCGCTACTCGCAGTTTGCGCTCGCCGCGGCGCGGATGGCGGTCGACGATGCGCGGCTCGATCTCGCCGGGGAGAACCCGGACGCGGCCGGCTGCTTCATCGGCTCGGCGCTCGGCGGCGCGGCGTTCGCCGAAGAGCAGCACACCGTCTTCCTGACCCAGGGGATCAACCGGGTCAAACCCTCGCTGGCGCTGTCCGTCTTCTGCGGGGCGGCGTCGTGCAACGTCGCGATCGAGCACGCGCTGCGCGGCCCGACCAGCGCCAACTCCGACAGCTGCGCGAGCGGACCGATCGCCATCGGCGAGGCGTTCCGGACGGTGCGCGACGGGTACGCGGACGTCATGCTGGCCGGCGGCGTCGAGGCGCCGCTCACGCCGCTCATCTTCGGCGCGTTTGCCGTGATCCGCGCGATGTCCACGCGCAACGACGATCCGGCCGCCGCCTGCCGGCCGTTCGACCGCGGGCGGGACGGGTTCGTGATGGCCGAGGGGGCGGCGATGCTCGTCCTCGAGGAGCGCGGGCACGCGCTCCGCCGCGGCGCGCCGATCTACGGCGCCGTGCTCGGCTACGGCACCAGCAACGACGCGCACCACATGACGGCGCCGCTCCCGACCGGCGCCCAGGCGGCCCGGGCGATGCGCTGCGCGCTCGATGAGGCCGGCGTGGCCCCCGGGGCCGTCGATTACATCAACGCCCACGCGAGCAGCACGCCGCTCAACGACGTCTCGGAAACGCTCGCGATCAAGCAGGTGTTCGGCGAAGCGGCGTACCGGATCCCGATCAGCGGCACGAAGGCGATGCACGGCCACGCGCTGGGCGCCACGGGCGCAATCGAGGCCGCGATCTGCCTGCTCGCCCTCCGGCACGCCTACCTGCCGCCGACCCTCAATCTGACCGACCCGGATCCCGCGTGCGACCTCGACTACATCCCCGGCACCGGACGGGAGGTCCCGATCCAGTACGTGCTCAGCAACTCGTTCGGGTTCGGGGGGATCAACGCGGCCCTGGTGTTCGGGCCGCCCTAGTCCCGGTCGATCTGGGCGCGCTGGAGCCGGCCGCTGTAGTCCACGTACACGGCCTTCCACTCGCTGAAGGCGTCCAGCACCTGCAGCCCGCCCTCCCGGTGGCCGTTCCCGGTGTCTTTCGTCCCGCCGAACGGCAGGTGGACTTCCGCACCGATCGTGCCGTGGTTGATGTAGACGATGCCGGTCTCGATCTCGTCGGCGGCGCGCATCGCCGCGGTGATGTCCCGGGTAAAGATCGACGCCGACAGCCCGTACCGGCTGTCGTTCAGGGCGGCGACGGCCTGCTCGAACGAGTCGGCCTCGATGAGATCGGTGACGGGCCCGAAGATCTCTTCGCGGGCGATGCGCATCTGGGGCGTGACCCGGTCGAAGAGCGTAGGGGCGTAGAAGTAGCCGCGGGCGAGCGCCCCGTCCTCTACGCGCGTCCCGCCGGTCAAGAGGCGCGCGCCTTCCCGCCGCCCGACCTCGACGTACGCGTGGATCCGCTCGAGCTGCGCGCCGCTCACGACCGGCCCCACGTCGGTCCCGGCCTCGAGGCCGTCGCCCAGCCGCAGCCCGCGCGCCCGCTCGACCAGCCGGTCGGTCAGGTCGGCCTGCACGTCCCGGTGGACGATGATCCGGCTGCAGGCGGTGCACCGCTGCCCCGTCGTCCCGAATGCGCTCCAGACGAGCGCGTCCGTCGCGAGGCCCAGATCGGCGTCCGGCATCACGATCGCGGCGTTCTTTCCGCCCATCTCGAGCGAGACGCGCTTCCCGAGGCGCCCACACTGCTCCGCGAGCCTGAGCCCGGTCTCGGTCGACCCCGTAAACGAGATGACGCGGACGTCCGGGTGCGCGACGAGGGCGTCGCCGGCCCGCGCGCCCGGCCCGGTCACGATGTTGAGCACGCCCGGGGGTAGCCCGGCTTCCTCAAAGATCTCGACGAACTTCAAGGCGACGAGCGGCGTGTAGGACGCGGGCTTGAAGACCACGGTGTTCCCGCAGACGAGCGCGGGGACGATCTTCCAGGACGGAATCGCCATCGGGAAGTTCCAGGGGGTGATGACCCCGACGACGCCGAGCGGAGCCCGCACGCAGTAGGCGGCTTTGCGCGGCATCTCACTCGGCGCCGTGTACCCGCGCAGGCGGCGGCCCTCGCCGGCGATGAAGTATGACATGTCGATCGCTTCCTGCACGTCGCCGCGGGCCTCCGGGAGGACCTTGCCCATCTCCCGCGTCATCAGCCGGGCCAGGGCCTCCTTGTGGGCCACGAGGCGCTCCGCGACGCGGAAGAGAATCTCGGCGCGACGCGGCGCGGGCATCCGGCGCCACGACGCAAACGCGGCGGACGCCGCGGCCACGGCGTCCTGGGCGTCCTCGGCGCTCGACTCGGGGACGCGCCCGAGCACCTCCCCTGTCGCCGGATTGACCGATTCCATCATCTTGCCGGACCGGGCGCCCACCCACCGCCCGCCGATGTAGTTCATGAAGGTCCCGGCCTCCGGCGTGCTCATCGCGTCCCCTCCCTCGGCGCTCCGCCGCCCAGCTCCCGAAGCTTCTCGGAGAAGTGGCTGCGCAGCCGCTCGGGTAGGGCCTCCACCTGCACCACGCGCCGCAGGAGATCGAGCGCGCCGTCTGCGGCGTCGACATCCACCCGCAGCCGGGCGACGTCGGCCACCGCGACCCGGTGAGGATCGCGCCCGGCCCATTCGATGGCATCGCCCGCCCCCACCGCGCCTTCCCGGATGACCCCGAGGTAGAACCCGGTGCGCCCGCTCGCGAGAAACCGGTCGACGATATCCTGCCGCCCAAACCGGACCCCGAGCTTGTGGCACGGCAGCCGCGGCTGGGTCACCACGACCTCCGCCGCCCCCATCCGGAACCGGTCCCCCACGTGCACCGCATCTTCGAGCAGTCCCTCGACGGTCAGGTTCTCCCCGAACGCGCCCCACGCCAGATCGGCGCCGGGGAGCTCCGACCGCCAGAACGCGTAGTGCTCGGACGGGTACGCGTACACCGCCTTCGCGGGACCGCCGTGCACGGACAGGTCAGCCTGCCCGTCGCCGTCGAGATTGAGGGTCCGCATCACGACGCGGCCGGCGACCGGCGCCTTGAAGATCCCCGTCGTCACCGTCGCCCCCCGCCAGGTCACCTCGCGGGGACGTCCCACGTTGATGGAGAGGATCTTCATCGCGCGGCCGGCAGGGACAGGGACCGGCGGCCCGCATCGGTCTGATGAAGGCGCCCGTCCTGCACGACCGCGTCCACGCGCCGGACCGCGGAGATGTCGTGGAGCGGGTCGGCGGCAAGCACCACCAGATCGGCCCGCTTCCCGGCCTCAATCGTCCCGATCTCGCCGTCGAGGCTCAGCAGGCGGGCGGCGGTCACGGTCGCGGCGCGGAGCGCGTCATACGGGCTGAGCCCCAGCCGGACGAAGATCTCGAGCTCGGTCGCGATATCCGGGTGCGGCGCGACAGGGGACCCGTTGTCCGACCCCGCCGCGACCGGCACGCCGGCCCGGTAGGCCTCGGTGAAGCGCGCGATCTTGAGGTCCCAGGACCGGTTGACGAGGCCGATCACGTACGGGGCGAGGTGGTGGGCGGCCCCCGTCTCTTTCATCTTGTAGTAGATCGAGAACGTGGGCACGATGAAGGCCCCCCGCCGGAGCAGCAACTCGATCGCCTCGTCGTCCATGAACGACGCGTGCTCGATGGAATCGATGCCGGCGTGCAGCGCGTTCTTGATCGACGCGGCGCCGTGCGCGTGCGCGCAGGTCTTCCGCCCGGCCTTCTTCGCCTCGGCCACGCCGGCGGCCAGCTCGTCCGGATCCAGCTGGCTGGACGCGGGCTGCTCCCCGTCCTCGGCGAAGCCGCCGCTGGCCATGAACTTCACCCAATCGGCGCGGGCCTTGATTCGCTCGCGGACGGCGCGCCGGACGGCGTCCGGCCCGTCCACCTCCTGCCCGAAAAACCACCCGTGCCCGCCCGTCATCGTGATCATCCGGCCGCAGGCGATGATCCGGGGGCCGGGCAGGTGGCCCGCGGCGACGGCGTCGCGGAGCACGATGTCGCTGTCGTCGAGCCCGCAGGTGTCCCGGATGGTGGTGATGCCGGCGAGCAGTGTGGCGAACGCGTTTCGCGCCGCCCGGAGGATCCGCGCCCGGGGATCGTAGGCCAGCTCCTCCTCCACCAGCCCGCCGTTCAGCGTGATGTGGCAGTGCGCGTCGATCAGCCCGGGGAGCAGGTACTTGCCGCGCAGATCGACGACGTGGCGGTCCCCGGCCTCTGGCAGCTCCGGGGCCACGCGCACGATCCGGGCGCCTTCCACGAGCACGTCGGCGACCGCCGGGGCCGGCTTCGCCCCTGTCATCGTGAGGACGGTGGCCTGCTTGAGGAGCATCGCGCGCGTCCTCCGGTCAGTTCCGGGCGACGACGGCGCCGCCCAGCATGACCACCGCGGGCCGGCGCAGAGCGGCCAGGTCCGCGAGCGGATCGCCGGCCACGGCGATCAGGTCGGCCTGGAGGCCCTCCCGCAGAGCGCCGGTCTCGGCGGCGATCCCCATCGCCTCCGCCGCGGCCGACGTCGCGGCTGCGATCGCCTCGCCGGCGGTGGCTCCCGCCTGCTGCAGCAGCTCGAGCTCGGTCACCAGCCCGTCAAAGGGCGTAAACCGCCATCCCGCATCGGTCCCGGCCACGTACCGGACCCCGGCCCGCCGCATATGGCGCGCGGTGTCCATGTTGGCGTCGTTCATCCGCCGCCACCGCTCGACCTGGAACCGTTCCCCCGCCGTCGCACCGTCCTTGGCCGACAGGGCGTCCGCCAGAAAGTGTCCGACGCACAGGGTCGAGGTCACGGCGGCCCCATGCTTCGCGACCGCGTCCGCGACGTCGGCCTCGTAGCGGTGGTGCCCCTCGTTGTCGGTGAGGAAGAGCGCGTGCTCGATGTGATCCGCCCCCGCGGCAACGGCGTTCCGGGTGGCCTGCGCGCAGGTACAGTGGATGCCGACGCGGCGGCTGAGCCGGTGGGCCTCGTCGACGGCGGCCCGGAGCTCCTCGACGGTGTACGACGGCCGCGACGAGTCCGTGCCCACGGTCCCCCCGCCGCTGCCCATGATCTTGATGTAATCCACGCCGGCCTTGACCAGGGCGCGCACCATCCGCCGCATCCCCTCGGGGCCATCTGCTTCACCGCCGAAGTACCAACAGTGCCCCCCGGTGATGGTGACCGGACAGCGGCACAGGTGCAGCCTCGGAATCACGGCGTACCCGAGGCGCTGCGCGCGCCGGAGTTCCAGCGTCGTGTCGCGCATGCTCCCGCAGTCCCGAAGCGTCGTGATCCCCGCCCGCAGCGCGGTCTGGGCGTTGTGGACGGCGGTGGCCAGCAGCACGCCATCCGGCTCCTCGACGGACGTCTCGAACGGGGTGCCGTCACCCGGCAGGACGAGATGGACGTGCGCGTCGATCAGGCCGGGCAGCAGCGTATGGCCGGCGAGGTCCAGGGTGGGCGCATCGGCCGGCCAGCTTCCCTTGGGGCCGGGTCCCGCATAGACGCCGTGGATCCGGCCGTCGTGCACGATCACGGTGGGGTTCTCAAGCGGCGCTGTGCCGGTGCCGTCCAGGAGCCGGGCGGCACGGATCACGCACCAGTGGGATGGAGACATGAGCAGTCCTCCCTTCAGTTGGCCCGGCGCGCCTGGCCGATCGCGCGTACAGGCGTGCGATCCGCTGCTGGCACTTCTTCTTAACCGAGCCCGGCGTGGACTCCTGGGCGGGGGACGTGTCGACGCCGCCGGGCGCTCAGATCCGCAGGCGGGGGTCGAGCACGTCCCGCAGGCCGTCCCCCAGCATGTTCACGCCCAGCACGGTCAGCATGATTGCCAGTCCCGGGAACGTGGAGATCCACCACGCGTCCCGCAAGTAATCCCGCCCCTCGCTCAACATCCGGCCCCACTCGGGGGTTGGCGGCTGGCTGCCGAGCCCGATGAACGACAGGGCGGCGGCGGAGAGGATCGCCCCCGCCATCCCGAGCGTCGCCGCCACGATGATGGGAGCGGCCACGTTCGGCAGGATATGCCGGACGAGGATGATCGGGACCGACACGCCCACCACGCGCGCGGCCTCCACGTACAGCTGCTCCTTCGCCACGAGCACCGAGCTGCGCACGAGGCGGGCGTAGAAGGGAATCGCGGCGATGCCCACGGCGATCATCAGGTTGCGGAGGCTGGGCCCCAGCACGCTGACGATCCCGAGCGCCAGCAGGATGCCGGGGAATGCCAGCATCACATCGATGACCCGCATCAGGAGGCCGTCGATCACGCCCCCATAGTACCCGGCCACCAGCCCGACCACGGTTCCCACGGAGGCCGCGATACCAACGGAGATCAGCCCGATCGAGAGGGAGATGCCGGCGCCGTGGATGACCCGGCTGTAGATGTCGCGGCCGTACTGGTCGGTCCCCATCGGATGGGCCTGGCTCGGCGCCTGAAGCGCCACCACGATGTTGATCCGAGTCGGACTCGCGGGCGCCAGGATGTTGTCAAACACGGCGACCCCGGCGAGGGCGAGGACGATGCCCAGGCCGGCGAGGGCGCCTTTGTGCCGGCGGGTCCGCGGCACCAGCATCTTCCAGCGGGTGCGGGCGGCCCGGCGCCGCGCCGAAGGCGCGGGGGGCAGGTCACCCATACCGGATCCGTGGGTCCACGACCGCGTAGACCACGTCCACGACCAGGTTGATGAGCACGTAGAAGACCGCGACGAACAGCACGACGCCCTGGACGAGGGGAAAGTCCTTGTTGAGGATCGCGGCGACCAGCAGCCGGCCGATGCCCGGCCGGCCAAACACCGTCTCGATGATCACGGTGCCGGCCAGCAGGCTGCCAAACTGCAGCCCGAAGATCGTGATGATCGGGATGAGCGCGTTGAGGAGCCCGTGGCGCAGCACGACGCTCCGGCCCGCGAGGCCCTTGGCCCGCGCGGTGTTGATGTACTCCATCCGGAGGACGTCGAGCATGCTGGAGCGGGTCAGGCGGGCGATGATCGCGGAGGCGCCGAGTCCGAGCGCGAACGCCGGCATGAGGAGGTGGAGCGCGCCGCCGCCCCCGGCCGCCGGCAGCCAGCCCAGGCGCAGGGAGAAGATGAAGATCAGGATGAGCCCGAGCCAGAAGGACGGCATCGAGACGCCCACGAGGGCGACCATCATGGAGCCCAGGTCCCACCAGGAGTTCTGCCGGACCGCCGCCACGATCCCGAGGGTGATGCCGAGGGCCGCGGAGAACGCGAGGGCCGCCACGGCGAGCGCCGCGGTGGCGGGCAGGAGCTCCACAATCTCGGCGGTGACGGGGCGCCGGTCCCGGATCGACCGGCCGAGGTCGCCGCGGGCGGCGCTCCAGACGAACCGCCCGTACTGCTCGGCGAACGGCTCGTTCAGGTGGAGCTGCGCGCGCATCGTGGCGATCTGTTCGGGGCTGGTGGCGAACTCGCTCAGCATCATCTTGACGGGATCGCCGGGGATCAGGTACAGCATGGAGAACACGGCGAGCGTGACGCCGAAGACCACCGGCACGGTCGCCAGTAGCCGCGTGGAGATATAGCGGATCACCGTCTCACCCTGCGAGGCCGGCGCCGGACCCGGCCGGCAGCTTACTTCGCGATGTAGACGTCGCTCAGCACGGGGTAGGCCGAGTAGTTGTACGCGGTGCGCTTCACCGTACCGCGCATCACCCAGACCGACAGCTCGTCGACCAGCGGCACCGCGATCGCCTGCTCGAGCAGGATCTGCTCGATCCGAAGATAGAGGGCCCGCCGCTTCGCCGGATCGAACTGGACGCGGCCCTCCGCGAGCAGCCGGTCGATCTCGGGGTTCGCGTAGCAGGCCCAGTTGAAGTTCCCACCGATGTTCACCGAGGCGAACAGCGCGTAGAGCCCGTTCACGTCGGGATCCCGGAGGAACAGGACGGGCCCGTTCGTGGCGCAGTGATAGTTGTCCTCATACCACGGCGGCCGCGCCTGGCTCTTGATCCTCGCGTCGACCCCGAGGGTGAGGAGCTGGCCCTGCAGCAGCTCGATCTCGGGGAGATTGCCAGCGCCGTAGTTGATCGAGTTGATCACGAGCGCGAGGGGCTTGCCGTCCTTCTGCCGGATGTTGTTGGACCCCATCTTCCAGCCGGCCTCGTCCAGCAGCTGCGCGGCCTTTTGCGGGTTGAAGGCGTAGGTCTTGCATAGCGCCGGGTCGTTGAGCGTGTAGAGCGTCAAGGGCGCGCACGCGACGGTGCCGAGCCCCTTGTAGACGGACTCGACGAACGCGGCCCGGTTGAGACCGTATTCGAGCGCCTGGCGCACTTTCAGGTCGTTGGTCGGGGCCAGCCGGACGTTCAGCAACCAGGTGCGGGGCACGCCCGGATAGGGGGTTTTCTCCACCCGCAGGCTCTTGTCGGCGATCAGGCGCGGGAGCACGGCTGCCGGGACGGACTGAAAGCTGATCATCTGCGTCTCGCCCGACTGGACCGTCGTCACGCGCGTCCCGGCCTCAGGAATGATCCGCCACACAATCCGGTCCAGGTACGGGGGCCCCTGATGGTCGCTCCAGGGCGCCCGCCGGGTGTACTGCGGGTTGCGGGCGAGGGTGATATGATCTTTCGGCGCGTATTCGGAAACGACGAACGGGCCGCTCCCGACGGGTTTCTGGTTGACCGCATCGCCCTCTGCCGGCGTCGTCTTCGGCGAGAGCATGGCCAGCCATCCGCCGGCGAGATAGGTCAGGAACGGCGCGTACGGCGCTTTGAAGTTGATCCGGACCGTATGGTCGTCGATGACCGTCGACCCCGCGTAGCCGGTCAACGCGGTGAGCGCGATCCCGGCCTTGTACCCGGGGCTGGTGATCCGGTCGAAGTTCCACTTGACCGCCTCGGCATTCAGGGGCGCCCCGTCGGAGAACGTCGCGTCCTGTCGCAGCGTAAACGTGAACGACTTGCCGTCGGGAGAGAGCTTGTACCCGGTCGCCAGCCACGGCACGATCTTGCCGTCCGCCCCCTCGTAGAGGAGGCTTTCCGTGACGTCCGAGATGATCTGATAGGTCACCGCCGAGGGCGACGCGTGCGGATCAAGAGTCGGCGGCTCCTGGTCGAGGCCGATCACGAGCGTCCCGCCCTGCGTGGGGGCGGCGCTCAGACCGGAGCCGGCCGCTGCCGCCACGGCCACCGCCACGGCGATGACCCACCAACTCGCGAGTCCCCGTCTCACCATGCGCCTCGCCTCCTCGCTCTCGTCGAAAACAGGTTGTCCGCGGTGCGTTCAGGGTTCGTGACGGCGAAACGGGAACCCTCTGCACTACCACGGCAGCGGCGGCACCGGGGGCTCCGGCGTGTAGTGCGTCCCGGCTTTGAACACGTGCCGCACCCGCCGCGTCGCGCTGATGTCGTCGAGCGGATTCCCCTCCAGCAAGACGACGTCGGCTTCCTTCCCCGGCGTCAGGGTCCCGAGCGTCTCGGCCCATCCCATCACCTCGGCGCACGTGGCCGTGGCGGCCCGGAGCGCCTGCGCGGGAGTCAGCCCGATCTGCACCATGAGTTCGAGCTCCAACGCGAGTTCATGGTGGAAGACGCGGGGCGCGCCGGTGTCGGTCCCGGTGGCGAACTTCACCCCCGCCTTGGCGGCGCGCATGAAATACTCGAGCTTCCGGTCCCACACCCGGGAGGCAAGGTCCACGAGCCCGGGATCGAGGCCGATCTCCCGCCCTTCCCGAGACAGCTTCCAGTAGGCCGCAAACGTCGGCACGATGTAGATCTCGCGGGCGAGCAAGAGCTCGATCACATCATCGGGCATCTCCGTCGCATGCTCGATGGTCTGGGCCCCCGCGTTGATCGCGACCCGCGTCACGGCGGCCGGGTGCGAATGGACGGCGACCCATTTCCCGGCCCGGTGCGCCTCGTCGACCGCCGCCCGCATTTCCTCCTCACTGTACTCCATCCCGAACGGATCCTCCGTCGCCTGCATCACGCCGCCGCTCGCGACCAGCTTGATGCCGTCGGCGCCCGCCGCCACCTGCTCGCGCACCGCCCGGCGGAGGGCCGGAGCGCCATCCACCTCCTCGATCAGCCCGGTCCCGTGTCCCCCGGTGTGCCCGAGCCAGCGGCCGGCCGCCTGCATCCGCGGCCCCGGGACGAGTCCCAGGTCGATGGCCCTCTTGAGCTCGAGGTCGATGTGCGCGTGCGCCCCGACCTCGCGCCACATCGTGATCCCGGCGTGCAACGCGTTGCGGGCGAACGCGGTCGCCTGGATCGCCTTGAGGGTGTGGGGCTGGGCGTTGATGGGACCGGTGTCCATCGTGTGCATGTACCCGGTGAAGTGCCCGTGCATCTGCCCCATGCCGGGGATGGCGGTCAACCCCTGCGCATCGATCAGATCACCGCCGGGCTTCGTGACCGGCGACGGCAGGATGGCCCGGAGTTTCGTGCCGTCGATCTGAATCGCCCCGCGCTCGATGACGGGGCCGTCGATCGGGATGATGCGGCACCCATTGAGTGTGATCATGACATCCTCCTCTGCACCGCTTATCCGGCGTCCGCGCGCGGATCCAGCGCGTCCCGGAGCCAGTCGCCCAGAAGGTTCGCCGCCAGCACCGTCAGCATGATCGCCGCCCCCGGAAACGTGGCCAGCCACCACGCCACGGACAGATACTGCGCTCCATCGGTGAGCATGCCCCCCCAGCTCGGGATGTTCGAGGGGATCCCGAGCCCAAGAAAGGTCAAGGCCGCCTCGGCCGTAATCATGCCGCCGAGAGAAAACGTGGCGATCGTCAGCATCGAGGGCAGCACATTCGGCACGACGTGCCGCCAGAGAATCCGCCGGTCCGCCGCCCCGAGGGCCTTGACCGCGTCGATGTACTCCTGCTGGCGGATCCCCAGGACGCGGCTGCGCGTCACCCGAGCGTAGCCGACCCACCCGGACAGCGCGAGGACGGCGATCAGGTTTCGCACGCCCGCCCCGAGCACGGCGACGATGGCCAGGCTCAGCAGAATCGACGGAAAGGCGAGCTGGACATCGGTGATGCGCATGAGGAGATCGTCCCAGAGCCGGCCGTAGTAACCGCTCAGCACGCCGATCGCCGTCCCCAGCACCGCCGAGAGGGCCACGGCGCTGAAGCCGATCAGCAGCGAGATCCGGGATCCGAAGATCACACGGCTCAGGAGATCCCGGCCGAGCTGGTCGGTCCCGAGCCAGAACCGGTGGCCCACGCTCACCGCCCCCGGGGGGAGCAGGCGGTGCACGATGTTCTGGGTGTCCGGATCCATGGGCGCAAGCCGGGGCGCCAGCAGCGCGGCCAGGGCCACGCCCGCGAGCACGGCGGCCCCGATCCAGGCGCTGGGATCATGCCGGGCGGCACGCCAGGCCAGCCGCCACGCCTGCCGGCGCGGGAGCGCCGCCGGGCGCACCCCACCGCCCGCCATCAACTGTAGTGGATGCGCGGATCGAGCCACGCGTACATCAGGTCGGTGAGGAGCGTCGCGAGCACAAACACCATGGCGGCGAACAGCACCGCCGCCTGCACGACGGGGAAGTCACGCGCAAAGATCGCCTGCACGGCCAGGCGCCCCATCCCGGGCCAGGAAAAGACGGTCTCAGTGACGACCGCGCCGCCCAGCAGGGTCCCGAGCTCGAGGCCGATCCACGTGACCACGGGCAGGCTGGCGTTGCGGAGCGCATGCTTGACGACCACGGTGACCTGCCGCAGCCCCTTGGCGCGGGCGGTCCGGAGGTAGTCCTCCGCGAGGATATCGAGCATGGCGGCCCGCGTCAGCCGCAGAATGCCGGCGGCGGAGAAGACGCCCAGGACCACGGCGGGCAGGACGAGGTGCCGGAAGCCGCCGGACCCGCCCGTCGGAAACCAGCGGAGGACGACGCCGAACAGGAGAATCGCCTGCAGACCCAGCCAGAACGTGGGCATCGACTGGCCGATCATGGAGAACAGCAGGGCCGCTCGGTCGACGATCGATCGGCGCCGGAGCGCGGCGGCGATGCCGAGCGGCACCGCCGCCGCGACGGCCAGCGCCAGCGCGGCGCACGCGAGCTCTGCCGTGGCCGGCACCCGGTCGAGCACGAGGGACATCGCCGGGGTGTTCTGCCGAAGCGACAGTCCGAAATCCCCGTGCAGCGCCGCCCGCACGAACGCCAGATACTGGGCGGGCAGCGGCTGGTCCAGGCCGAACAGATGCCGCATGGCGATGATCTGCGCCTGGCTCGCCTGAAACGGCAGCAGGAGCACCACGGGGTCGCCGATGACGTGCGTCAGGGCAAAGGCGACCACCGAGATCCCCACCAGGACAAACACCGCCTGGACCAGCCGCCGCGCCACGTACCGCTGCATCAGCGCGCCCCATCTCGGCGGGGCTGTGCCATTACTTGAGCGTGGCCTTGGCCAGCCACAGCACCTCGTCGCTCCGCGGCACCCAGTTCAGGCGCCGGTTGACGCCGTAGATCCCCTGCTGCGTGTACATGAAGATGATCGGTGCCGCGTCGTAGATGAGCGGCTGGATCTCCCGGTAGAGCTGCGCCCGGCGGTCCGGGTCGATCGTCGCCTTGGCCTTCTCGTAGCGGGACTGGATCCCTGGATTGCAGTACCACGAGTCCCACACGCCGCAGGACACGTTCTCCAGCGCGTCGGCCGCATCGAGGGCCGCCGATCCCGATCCGATGAGGAAGATCGGCCCCAACTGGTGCTTGAAGTACATGTTCACGTAGTTGCCCCACTCGAAGTACTTGAGCTGCGCGTTCACTCCGACGGCCTTCAGATACCCGACGACCGCCTGCGACACGTCGGCGTCGGCGAGATAGCGGCCCCGGGGCGACTGGAAGACGATCTCGAAGCCGTTGGGATAACCGGCCTGGGCGAGCAGCGCTTTCGCCTTGGCAGGATCGTACGCGTACGGCCGGAGCCGTGGGTTGAACCCGAGGTAGGCGGCCGGAACGAGCGTGGCCTCCACCGTGCCGAATCCGCCGAGGATGTTCTTGACGATCGCGTTCTTGTCCACCGCGTAGTTCAGCGCCTGGCGGACGCGCTTGTCGCGCAGCGGGCCGGTGCCGGTATCCAGCATGATGTTGATCGAGCGCGTGCCCGTCGTCACGGCGGCCTGGACGCGGGGATCGTTGGCGACGCTTGGCACCAGATCGGGGGCGAAATCGGTGATCACGTCGGCCTCTCCGCTCCTGAGCGCCGCGACCCGGGCCGCCGGGTTCGGGATCAGCCGGAACACGACCGTCTGAATGCTGGGCGCGCCGCCCCAGTAGTCGCGGTTCGCCTCGAGGGTCAGCCGGTCGTCCTTCACCCACGACTGGAACCGGTACGGACCGGTCCCTACGGGATGCGTGGCGACGTAGCTGGCGCCCCGCTCCTGGAAGTACCGGGACGGAACGATCCCCACCGACATCAGGTTCGGGAGCAAGAGCGGCATCGGGTTGACCGTCGTGACCTCGACGGTGTAGGGGTCCACGATCCGCACGTCCTTGACGCCGTCCAGCAGGTAGTTCTCCGGGGACTCCTTGAGCCGGCCGCGGTCGAACGTGAACTTGACCGCCGTCGCATCGAAGGGCTCTCCGTTGTGGAACTTCACGCCCTGGCGAAGGGTGAACTGCCACGTTGTCGGGTTGACGATCTTGTAGCCGGTCGCCAGCATGGGGACGATCTTGCCGGCGTCGTTGCGCATGAAGAGCGGGTCGTAGATGTGCAGCGTAACGTTATACCCTGAGCGGGAGATCTCCTGAAAGGCGTCCAAGGTGGCCGGCTCCGCGCCCTGCGCCACCGTCACGGTCCCGCCGGCCGCCTGCGACGGCGCGGTCCCCGGAGCCCACAGGGTCCCAATCATCGCGATCAACAACAGTACCGCTATCCGCATTGCTCTCATGTCTCGTCCTCCCTCTGCTCCCCGTGCTGGTGTGACTCCCCCCGGATCAGCTCCAATCAACAACGATCCCCTCCCGGCACGTCCGCGGCCGCGCGTAGGCCCACCTCAGCCGCGTCCTCCCGCGGGGCGGACCCGGATCGGCGGCACGCCGAGTTCCCGCAGCGCATCGCTGAACATCGAGACCCCGCCTTTCTTGACGGTTTCCAGCCGCCCGAGCTGCGTGTCGGCGTGCGCGCGCAGCTCCGCAAAGAGGGCGCGGGCCTGGCGCGTCGGCGCGGCATCCGCCATGCTCGTCAGGTCGGCGATGGTGGCCAGCTTGTTGTTCAAACGGACGGGGAAATGAAACGTATCCTCATAGGCCTCCGCCCGCCATTGAATCAGCTCGTCCTCGATGCCGTCCAGTTCGGCGCTCAACTCCCTGGCCGCGCCGGCGAGCGCCCCGCTCCCGCTCAGCCCTTCCACCCGGGACACCCATTGCAGGACCTGGGCTCTCAGATCGCGCACGTCGAGCGCCGCGTCGTGCACTTCCGTGAGCGTGTCGCGAATCTGTAAGAGGAACTCAAACTGTTCCTTGAGCTCGCCATCCGTCACCGTGAGCCGCGGATCCTTGCTAATCTCGAACGATCGCGTCACGGCGGCGGTTCCGACACTGAGCCGCACCTGGTAGGTGCCCGGAAGCACGACCGGTCCACCGAGAAATCCAAACCACAGCGCGGCGCCCGGCACTTCGCGGGCGCCGGGAAGACGCATGTCCCACACGAATCGGTTCGCGCCTTTCTCGGCGGGAACCGTCACCGCCTGGTCCAGGCTCGTGACCGCGTAGGCCACGCCCGACCGCTCCGGTGCGGCCACCCCCTTGCTCGAGAATTCACGGAGGACCTGTCCGCTCGCGTCCAGGAACGCGAGCGTCACTTCATCCGCCGGCTGGTCCCGGAAATAGTAGTGCACGAGCACGCCGTTCGGAGGGTTCTGGCCGGCATCCAGCAGAATGGGCGGACCCCCGGCCGTTTCCTGGGCCGTGACCCCGCGGCCGTCAACTTTCGAATAGACTCGGGGGCCACCCTTCCGGAAGGATACCGGATGGGCCTTCACGCGGGGGGTCACGCGAGGGGTAAACAGGGTGAGCGCCGCCTGGACCATGTCCGCGGTCGTCTGGCGCAGCGGCGACAGATCGTCCAGGATCCAGAAGGACCGTCCATGCGTCGCGAGCACCAGCTCATCGTCCTTGACCACCAGGTCGTGGACCGGCACGACGGGGAGACCGTTCTGCAAGGGGTGCCAGTGCGCACCATCATCGAGCGTGAAAAACGCGCCCGTCTCCGTCCCCGCGTACAGCAGCCCTTTGCGCACCGGGTCCTCGCGGATGGCCCGCGTGATGACGCCCTCCGGGAGGCCCTCCACGATGTGGTGCCAGGTCTTGCCGTAGTCGTTTGTCCGCAGCAGGTACGGGCGAAGATCATCGAGCTTGTACCGCGTCGCCGCCACGTACGCCGTCGCGGGGTCGTGTGGTGAAGGTTCGATGATGCTGATCAACGCCCACTCGGGGAGCCACGCGGGCGTCACATTCTGCCACGTCTTCCCGCTGTCCCGTGAGAGGTGAATCAGGCCGTCGTCCGATCCGGCCCACAGGATGCCCGGTTGTACGGGAGATTCACAGAATGCGAAAATCGTGCAGTAATACTCCGTGCTGACGTTGTCTCGTGTGACCGGCCCGCCGGACGGACTCAGCTTGGTCCGGTCGTTGCGCGTCAGGTCGGGGCTGATGACGTCCCAGCTGGCCCCCTCGTTCGTCGTCCGGAACACGTGGTTGGCTGTCACGTACAGAACGCCGGGATCATGCGGCGATAAGACAATCGGGAACGTCCACTGAAACCGGTACTTCAGGCTCTCCGCCCCATACCCCGCGGGGTTTTCGGGCCACACCGTGATGTCGCGGACCTCGCGGCTCCGGTGATCATACCGGGTGAGCATCCCCTCGAAGACTCCCCCGTACACGATATTGGGATCGTCGGGACGGACGGCGAGGTAGCCGGATTCGCTGCCGCCCACGTCATAGTAGGTGGTCCACGTAATGGCCCCTTGGCTGGACCAGCTCGGCAGGCAGAGGGTCGTGTTATCCTGCTGCGCCCCGTAGATCCGGTAGGGCACGCGCGTGTCGGTGGTGACGTGGTACATTTCGGCGGTGGGCTGATTGTCGAGCGTCGACCATGAATCGCCGCCGTTGAGCGAGACGCTGGCCCCCCCGTCGCTGCCGTTGATCAACCGCTCGGGGTTCCGGGGATCGATCCACAGATCATGATGGTCGCCGTGCGGCAGGCATTTCTTGGCATAGGTGCGCCCGCCATCGACAGATTTCCAGAGGTCCAGGTTCGCGATATAGACCGTGTCGGGATCGGCCGGGTCGGCGAAAATGTGGCTGTAATAGAACGGCCGCTGGCGCACCTCCCGCTCGCGGTTGACACAGACCCAGGTCGCGCCGCCGTCGTCGGAGCGGAAGACGCCGCCTTCTTCCGCCTCCACGATCGCCCAGATCCGGTCCGGACGCGCGGGGGACACGGTCACACCGATCCGGCCCTTCGTGCCGCGGGGAAGACCGGGGGTGTCCGTCAACTCGGTCCAGGTGTCACCACCGTCGGTCGTCTTGAAGAGGCCGCTCCCGGGCCCCCCGCTAGAGAGCGACCATGGGGTCCGGTACGCTTCCCAGATGGCGGCGTACAGGATCCGCGGATTGGTGACATCCATGCTGAGATCGCAGCCCCCGGCCTGCTCGCTTCGAAACAGCACCCGGTGCCACGTCTTGCCGCCGTCCGCCGACCGGAAGACCCCCCGCTCGTGGTTGGGGCCAAACACGTGCCCCAGCGCGGCCACGTACACGAGGTCATGGTCCCGAGGGTGGATCCGAATCCGGGCGATATGCCTGGAATCTGCCAGCCCAACGATCTGCCAGGTTTTCCCGCCATCGCTCGAGCGGTAGACGCCGTCGCCGTGGGCCACGTTGCCCCGGATGCACGACTCACCCATCCCGACGTAGATGACGTTGGGATCGGACGGCGAGACCGCGAGGGCCCCGACCGAGGCGGTCTTCAAGAACCCGTCGGAGATGTTCCGCCACGTCCATCCGGCATCGTCGGTCTTCCACACGCCGCCGCCCGTGGACCCGAAGTAGAACACCTGCGAGCGCTCCGGATCCCCGGCGACCGCCACGACGCGGCCGCCGCGGAACGGACCGACTGATCGCCACCGGAGCGAATTGGTCATGCCTGAATCCTGGTGCGAGGTGGGCGTGCTCATGAGTGTCCTCCTCCGTATTCGCCAGTCTGCCGCCGGTCCCGGGATGAGGCGCGCGAGGAGTCCAATCCCATGCGCGCGTTCCACTCCCTTCGCGGAGGATCTTGATCACCGAAGACGCGGATCGAGCGAGTCGCGGAGCCAGTCCCCCACCAGGTTCACCCCAAGGACGGTCAGGAGGATCCCGAATCCCGGGAAGGTCGTCAGCCACCAGGCGTCGGTCATGTATTCACGGGCATCGGCCAGCATGGAGCCCCACGTGGGGGTTCCCGCGCCCACGCCGAGGCCGAGAAAGCTCAGCCCGGCTTCCGACAGAATCGTGCTGGCCACCGAGAACGTGGCCACGACGATCACCGTGCCCACGACGTTCGGCAGCGCATGAACGAGCAGGATCCGGCTGACGGGAGCCCCCATGGCCCGCGCCGCGTGGACAAACTCGCGCTCCCTGACGGAGAGCACTTCGGACCGGACGACGCGGGCGTAGGTCACCCAGCTCGTGAGGCCGAGCACTCCGATGATGTTGCCGAGGCCGGGCCCGAGCACCGCCATCACCGCGAGCGCCAGCAGGATAAACGGAAAGGCCAGCTGCACATCACCTACCCGCATCATGAGGCGATCGGTCCAGCCCCCGTAATAGCCGCTGACCAGCCCAATCGCCGTCCCGAGACTCCCGCCGATCAGCACGGCGGTCAGGCCCACGAACAGCGAGATCCGGGCCCCGACCAGCAGGCGGCTGAAGACATCTCTGCCGAGCGGATCGGTCCCGAGCCAGTGCCGGATCCCGTCCCGGACGGTCAGCGGCCGGAGCAATCGATCCTGCACACGGACCAAGGTCGGCGACTGGGGGGCCAGCCACGGCGCCGCGGTCGCCGTCCCGAGAATGCACACGAGTAAGAGGAAGCCGGCGATGGCACCCGGCGAGCGGCGGATATGGCGGAACGCGTACGCCGCCATGCGTCACCCATATCGGATGCGTGGATCGAGGTACCCGTAGGTCAAATCCACGCAGAGGTTCAAGATCACAAACACCGCTGCGATGACGACGACGGCGGCCTCGACGATCGGGAAGTCTTTCTGGTAGATGGCGTTCACGACAAGCCGGCCCACCCCGGGCCACGCAAACACGGTCTCCGTAATGATCGCCCCGCCGAGCAGGACGCCGAAGTCGAGCCCAATCAGGGTCACGATCGGGAGCAGCGCGTTGCGCAGGGCGTGGTGGTAGACGACTGTCAGGCGCGGGACCCCTTTTGCGTACGCGGTGCGGATGAAGTCGTGGCCAAGCGCATCGAGCATCGAGGCGCGCACCACCCGGGCATTGCGCCCCATGGAGTACATGGCGAGCGTGACGCCAGGCAGGACGAGATGCGCCAGGCCTCCACGGCCGGAAGCCGGAAACCAGCGTAACTCGACACCGAAGATGAGGATCAGGAGGAGGCCGAGCCAAAATCCGGGAGTGGACTGCCCGAGCAGCCCGCCGACCATGCTCGCGGTGTCGATCAACGTCCGGCGGTGCGTGGCCGACACGACGCCGAGCGGAAGCGATACCGCGAGCGAGAGCAGCATCGCAACCCCCGCCAACTCGAGCGTCGCGGGCATCCGCTCCAGGACAAGAGGCAGGGCCGGCAGCTGACTGCGCAACGATGTGCCGAAATCGCCCCGGACGGCATGGCGCATGAAATCGCCATACTGCACGTACCACGGACGGTCAAATCCCATCTGGTGGCGGAACTCGGCGATCTGCTGGCGCGTGTAGTTCTCCGGAATCATCAGATAGGTCGGATCCCCCGAGAGAAACAGGATCGCAAAGGCGAGAAAGCTGACCCCCACGAGGACGATCAGGGAGTCCGCCAGCCGGCGGGCAACAAACGCTCCCACCAGGTTACCGCTCTGAAACCGGCGCCCCAAGTCCGAACAGCAGGTGTCCCTTCCTTGCCGCCATGCTGGTGTTGAAGAAGAGGACCTCGGCGTTCACGGGCGCGACGACGTCTCGAACGGGACGGCCCCACAGATCACGCAACCGGCCGATGACCTGGCCCTCCCGCACGCGCTCGCCGAGATCCGCGATCCATGCGAAGAGCCCATCCTGTTCGGCGAAGACCAGCACGAACTCCACGAGCCGGAGCACCGGCCGGGGGGCCTCGCCGGCCACCAGCCCCAGATGCACCAGAGCGCGGCGCAGGCCGGTGAGATGGGCGGTGACATCCTCCGGTTTCGCCTGGTCTTCCCCGCCCGCTTCCGCCACGATCGCCGGGATCCCCCGCGCGGCGGCCGCCGCCTGCATGTAGCCGGGCACCGGGCGGCGCAGCACATCCTTTGCCCGCCGGACCGCAATCGGGAACCCATAGCTTGCGGCCAGCGCGTGCGACTTCGCGTCCAGCGCGGGATCGTCCGTTTCCTGGTAGATGGTGAACGGGGTGAGCCGTTCCATGAGGTCGCCGCCGTGCAGGTCGATCAGGGCATCACAGCGGGAGAAGACCTCGTCAAACAAATACGCGGCCATCACGTCGGTGACCGTCCCGTCACGGCGGCCCGGGAAGACCCGGCTGGGATTCTTGCCGTCCAATGGGACGATTGCCGCCGCGTGCTCCCAAAACGCCGGCTGGTTCACCACAGGCAGGATGAGCACGTGGCCCCGCACGCGACTAGGCTCAAGCTCACCGGCCAGGCGGAGCGCCGCCTCGATGCCCGCGTACTCGGATCCGTGCATTCCGGCTGTAATGCACACGGTTGGGCCCTCGGAGGCCCCACGGATCGAGATATAGGGCCAGGAAAGACCCGCCAGAGCCGCGTGCTCAAAGGCAAGCGCGGAATACGTCTTTGCGCCCGGCCCGCCGATCCCATCGAGTGTCATTTAGTATTCCTCCCCGCGCGCGATCCAGCAAGAGCTGACGGCCAGGCGACGAGCCCAATGCCGCCGGCGTGTTGCGTCCGGGATCTACTGTTTCACAGAGGCGTCTCCCAGGATGATCAACTCATCCCGCCGCGGCTCCCAGTTGACCCGCTTGCTGACACCGTAGTAGTCGATCTGCTTGTACAGGTAAATGATAGGCGGGTCGTCGTGGGCGATCTCCTGCAGCTTGTACAGGATCCGCGTCCGCTGCTTTGGGTCGACCGTCAGGTTCAGGCTGTTGTACAGCTTCTCAAACTCGGCGTTGTTCCAGAACGTGGGGTTGTAGCCAAAGTCCTTCTGGAGGTAGCGCATCTCGTCCTGGCCGTCAAACGACGAGCCCAGCCCCAGCAGATACATGTCGGCGGGGTTCACGTCATCGAACATTTTCTTGGAATACACCGGCCAGGCCAAAGGATTGACCTTGACCTGAACGCCGATGCTTTGCAGGTACGATCCCACCGCTTCGGCGATCTCCTTGTCGCGGATGTACCGGCCGTTCGGCGTATCGAGCGTCACGCGGAACGGCTGCCCATCTTTCACGAGCGCCCCATTCTCCAGCTTCCAACCCGCCTCCGACAGCAGCGCCTTGGCCTTGGCGACGTCGTACGGGTACGGTTTGACCGCGGGATTCACGTCGGCGTTCGCCAGCGTCGCCATGCGGCGGCCCCTGCCGCTGAGGAGAGATTTCAAGATCGCGTCGACGTCCACCGCGTAGTTCATCGCCTGCCGGACCCGGGGATCCTTGAGCGCGGAGCGGTCCGTCCGCATCCCGATGAAGATATCCCGGCCGCCCTCGACCGTCCTCACGGCGGCGATAGAGGAGCCGTTGATACGGTTTATCTGGTCGGGCGGAACGTTGACGATGATATCGGCGCCTCCGGACAGCAGATCGGCGATGCGCGTCCCCGCCTCGGGCACCGGCCGGAAGATGAGCGTCTGAATTTGCGGCTTCGGTCCCCAGTAGTGCGGATTGGCGGTCACCGTCACATGATCATCACGGACCCATTCCTTGAAGATGTACGCGCCTGTCCCGATGGGACGCAGCGCCGCCTGCACAGGCGTCAGGGCGCTATAGTATTTTGGCGCCAGCATGTAAAAGTACACCAGCCACTCCAGCATGAGAGGGGCCGGCTCCTTGGTCACGATGTTCACCGTGTAGTCGTCCACGACATCGACGCGGTCCAATTTGAGGAAGCCCTTGAGGAAGCTCGGCGCCTTGATCGCAGGATCATAGAGGCGATTGATGGTGTACCTGACGGCCTGGGCGGTGAATGGTTCGTTGTCATGGAAGCGCACGCCCTTGCGCAGCTTGAACTGCCAGACGGTCGGGCTCAGGATCTTCCAGCTCTCGGCCAGGAGCGGACGATACCGCATCTGGTTGTCCCGGGTGACCAGCGTCTCGAACATCGTGAGCATGATGTTGTCGCTGAACCGCGCCTGCGTAAACAGCGGGTCCAGGCTTTCGGTGTCCGTCCCCTGATCGACGATCACTTGTGATCCGGTCTGGCCGCTCGAGAACGGGACCCCGATGACCCCGATGATGAGCAGCATGACAAGCACGACCGCGAGCCTGCGTAGCATCGTCTCACCCCTTCTCACTGACTCGAGTGCGCTCACCCTCTGATATGGCAGGAACTGTCCCTTCCACCGTCCGCGAGGATCCCCCGGCACCGGACCCTTCGGGGCGATCTCTTCCGTCTGCACCGCCGGCAACGGGAGGTCACGTGGGAATGCCTACAGTGTCCGAGGACTCCAACAACCGCGCCTCAATACGCTCGCCGTTCTCCACCAGATAGGCAAGCAATTCATCCCACCCGGCATTCTCGAGAAGATGCACGATCTTCGTATGATGCTCCACGACCGCGGGAAGCGAAGGATAAACACGGTTCGCGTAATCCCTGACCAGCAGGTAACTTTGATACTTCAAACTGTGCCAGAAGCGCTGAAGGCGGCGATGCGCCACATGCCGGAAAACGACATCGGTGAATTGTAGGTCTGCCCGCGCCACCCCGAGGACATCTGCGCGCGCAGCTGCCGTGCGCATCACACGCAGGGTTTCCCTGAGATCCGCCAGGAGGGCCTCGGACAACCGACGCTGCACAAGCCGAAAGGCCAACCGTTCGATGATCACCATGAGGCTGTAGATCTCGTGCGCATCCCGCTCGGCGAGCACCGCGACACGGGCCCCTCGGTGGGGAGTAAGAACCAGCAGACCCAGCTCCGAGAGCTCACGAAAGGCTTCTCGGATTGGACCGCGACTGACATCGAGATCTCGCGCAATGTTCGCCTCGATCAGCCGGTCCCCAGGAGCGAACTGGCCATCGAGGACAGCCTGGACCAGGGCCTCTCTGACGCCATCTGCGAGAGAATGCCGTAGGAGCTTGCGGGAAGTCGAAGGGTGAGTCGGGTTGCTTCGCATGACCAACCGGTCCTGTCCCCTTATCCTGAGGATGGAGACAGGAGGTGACATTATAAGTACCACACGCGGGCGTAATTGTCAACAGTTAACAATTCTGAATGCCCGGAACACCCCTCCCAATTGACACGCGGATACGGACGCGCGGATACGTCTTGCGGCGCCAGCCAGGTGGCCACCGGGCCAAAAAGCCGTTCGCAGAGTAGCGCCGAGAAAGGTCCAACGCCACTCTGCCGATGCCGAGAGAATGAAAAGTTTCAGGTGACCGTGAGGCGAGTGCTAGCGCGCGGGGGCGCTCCCGCGTTAACCGCGGGAACGATTCGCGTGCGGCACCGAGACGGCATCCGCCCGCTTCGACCGGCCCGTGACCCACGAGCGCACCGCGGGGATCAACTTCACGGCTCCGGCAACCATCATGGCCAAGGCGATGGCCGCCCCGAACACAATGCCGAGCTCAAGTGAACCGTCTCCACCATCAAGGGAGACGTGGAAAAGTCTCTCGATCCAATCCATGCAGCACCCCCAACCGGAATGCGCGCAGGCCCGCAGCGAGTGTCCTGCCGTGGTTGCGACCCTCGGTCATTCGCACTCGGGGGCGACAACCCCTCCCCGAGCGCCCGTGTCTCCGCGCCGGGGGCTCCGGAAGAGCGCTGCGGCCTGGAACATTGCCTACGGGCGCCGGTTGTCGACCACCCGCCGCAGCTTGCCACCCTCGCTGCGCGGCAGCGTCCCCGGCGCCGCCAGGACGATCGCGATGCCGATCCCGGTCACGCCTCGGAGGCGCTCGACGACCCGGCCGCGCAGGGCCTCAAGCGCGGGGGCCGCGGCGTCGAACGCACCCGGTGCGGCCGCGGCGGCCGACGGCGCGACCTCGATCCGGACCTCGAGCGCGTCGAGGGCGCGCTCCCGCGTGACGACGAGCTGATAGTGCGGGGAGAGCTCGGGAAACTGCACGACGACCGATTCGATCTGCGACGGAAAGACGTTGATGCCGCGGATGATCAGCATGTCGTCCGTCCGTCCGATCACGAGGGACATGCGCGCGTGCGTGCGGCCGCACACGCACGGCGACGGATCCAGCGACGCGATGTCGCCGCTCCGGTAGCGGATCACGGGCAGCGCCGCCTTCGTCAGCGTCGTGAAGACGAGTTCCCCCGGCTCGCCCGGGCGCGCCGGCCCGCCGGTCTCCGGATCGACGACCTCCACAAGAAAGTGGTCCTCGAAGACGTGCGACCCGCGCTGCGCCTCCACGCACTCGTTGCTGACCCCCGGACCGATCACCTCGCTCAGCCCGTAGATGTTGACGGCCCGCACGGGCAGGAGGCGTTCGAGCTCCCGCCGCATCGCGTCGGTCCACGGTTCGGCGCCCAGCACGGCGTAGCGCAGCGACAGCCGGCGCGGGTCGAGGCCGCGAGATGCGGCCGCCTCGGCCAGGGTCAGCAGGTACGACGGCGTGCAGGCGATGACGCGCGGCTGGAAGTCCTCGATCAGCAGGAGCTGCCGCTCCGTGTTCCCCCCCGACACCGGGACGACGGTGAGTCCCATGAGCTCGCCGCCGTAGTGCATCCCGAGGCCCCCGGTGAAGAGGCCGTACCCGTAGGCGTTATGAAACACGTCCCCCGGGCGGGCGCCGCTCGCCGCGAGGCAGCGGGCGCAGACCTCGGCCCACACCCCGATGTCGGCGCGCGTGTAGCCGACCACAGTCGGCTTGCCCGTCGTGCCCGATGACGCGTGGAGGCGCACCACCTGGTCCAGCGGCACGGCGAACAGTCCGAACGGGTAGTGGTCTCGGAGATCGGCCTTGCGCGTGAAGGGCAGGCGGCGGACGTCGTCGAGGGTGCGGATCTGCTCGGGCCGGACGCCGGCGCGGTCGAACGCGGCGCGGTAGAACGGGACCCGTTCGTAGACGCGGCGGGTGAGATCCTGGAGCCGGGCGAGCTGGAGGGCGGCCAGCTCCTCCCGCGGCATCGTTTCGGCCGGAACGTTCCAGATCATGGACGCCCGCGCACCGCGCTACCAGGGGTCGGAGTATCGCTCCTCTTTCCAGGGGTCGCCGTGCATGTTATAGCCGTTTTGCTCCCAGAATCCCGGCCGGTCCTCGCGCGTGAGCTCGATGCCGCTGATCCACTTGGCGCTCTTCCAGAAGTAGAGCTTCGGCACGACCAGGCGGCACGGCCAGCCGTGCTCCGGCGCAAGCGGCTTCCCGTCGTGCGTGAACGCAAACACCACGTCGTCGTCGAGGAGAGCCGCGAGCGGCAGGTTGGTCGTGTAGCCGCCATAGGAGTGCGCCATGACAAAGGCCGCGTCCGGCCTGGGCCGGACGCGCTGGAAGATCTCCCTCGCCGCGATGCCCTCGAACGTGTTGTCAAATCGCGACCAGGCGGTCACGCAGTGGATGTCGCATCGCACCACCGTGTGCGGCAGGGCGGTAAACTCGTTCCACGTCCAGCGCCCCGGCGCCTCGACGTCGCCGGCCGCCGTGAAGTCCCACGCCGCCAGGTCGATCCGCGGGATCCCGCCGTGGTGCAGCACCGGCCACTTGTCCGTCCGATACTGCCCTGGGGGAAGTTTTGCGTGCACGGTCTCGGGCATCGCCGGTCGCCCGCTCTCGCGGGCGATGGTTGGTTAGCGGGTTCCCGTGGACTGGACGGCGTGCGGACCGGTCATGTCGGACCGCTCAGGCAACGGGGTGGGAGTCTCGCCGGCCGAGATCAGTGTTTCCGGCAGGAGATACACGCCCTGTACGTGGAGCATGCTTTGCAGATTGTGCATCAGCGTCGGGCGTTCGGCGAGCTGCCGGAACGATACCTTCTGGTGGATCGAGAGCACCGCCGCGGTGCCGGCGGCCTGCCCCATCTCCATCGTCGTGGGCACGACCCGCGCGGAGCCCGCCGCTTCGTACGACGCCGAGATCGCGCGGCTGGCGCAGATGAGGTTGCCGGGGCCGGCCGGCACCAGGGCCCGGAACGGAATCGTGTACACGTATCGCCGCGGCGCGTACGGATTCAGTTCGCCGGGCTTGTACGGATGCAGGTCGATCGGATAACTCGCCACCCCGACCGCGTCCCAGAAGACACGGCCGTCCACGACATCCTGGGCGGTCAGCGTGTAGAGACCCCGAATGTGCCGGGTCTCACGGATGTACAGGTAGTCCGCCGGCCGGATCAGGTACGCGTGAGAGAAGCCGGGCGCCATGTCGCGAAGATACTCGATCAGGGGATCGAGTTCCGCCCGGCCGCGCCGCATTCCCTCCGCGATCGACGTGGGGTCGGTGCCGTCCACCCCGAAGAGGAGCAGGCCGTTGATCAGGACCGAGCGGTCGTTCTGGAGCCCGATGTTGAGATCGTAGATCGCGACGCCCGGCTGGGTCGGGCGATACATGCGCATGATCGGGCCGTACCCCCAGACGTTGCCATGGTAGACGCCGCCGCGCAGAATATGCTTGGTCGCGTGGCCGGAGATCGCCGAGATGACCTGCTCCCAGTTCACGCCGCCGAGCCCGAACACCAGGGTGGCCGACATCATCGCCCGATCGACGCCCGAGCCCTCACGCCCCAGGGTGTACGGGACACCCGCCATCGCGGCGATGTCCCCGTCGTCGGTGGCGTCGATAACGCGCTGCGCGCAGATCGTCTGGGTCTCGTGGTGGATCTTGTCCTCGACCACGACCCCGGAGATCCAGCCTCCCCGCATCACCACCGCAACGGGCCGCGTCGACAGCTGCAGGTTGATGAGCGGCTCGTGGCGGACCAGGTCCATGAACACTTTCTTGGCGAACTCAACGTCGAAGGTCATGCCCAGCCGCTTGTAGATCTCGAGAAAGATCCCCCGGGCGAGATGGTGGCCGTCGCGGTCAAAGTCCATGTCCAGCATGTTGAGCATTGCGCCGGTGAGGTCGCCGCCGAGATAGGGCCGGGCGTCGGTCTCGATCACCGGTGTCCCCGCCCGCGCGGCCGAAACCGCCGCAGCGACGCCGGCGGGGGTCCCGCCAATGACGAGAACAGGCACCTGGGTCGTGCAGTCGGACGGCATCTGAGACGACGGCGCGGGCGGGAACCCGGCCCCCGCCTCGCCGGACACGCCGGGGGTGAGCACCGCCAGGGCAACCAGCAGCGCTGCCGCAGCCATCGGCCGTCGCGAGTGTCTCTGAGAGAACGACGAAGAGGGGAACATGCCGGAGGACATTATAGCAGAAAACAGCCGGACCGGGGCCCCAAACCGGATGATATGGCTTTCCTCCCTTGTTCTTGCCCGATCTTATGATGGCACTAACACTGACGGCACTGCCACTTACTACACGGATATACGGAAGGACCTCCCAAAGGTTCCCTGCCTGCCGCCTCCGCGGCCACGCCGAACGGGCAACAGAGGCGCCCAGAGCGCCCGGTCACGTGCCGGTGCGGGCCGGCTGTGGGGTGGCGGGGCGGATCAGGATCCGGCAGAGGATGATGCTGAACTCGTACAGCAGGGCCATGGGCACGGCGACGAGGAGCATGGTCACCGGGCTCCAGTCGGGGGTCCCGAACACGGCGATCGCGGCGATGACCATGTAGGCGATCCGCCACTCCCGGCGGAGGGTCTGCGGCGTCACGACCCCGAGGGCGGCCAGGGAGAGGATGACCAGCGGGGTCTCGAACGTGGCGCCGACGACCACGAGGAAGAAGAGCACGTACGAGATGTACGCGTTCGCGGTCAGCAGGACCTGAAACTGGGTCCCCGCCTGGGCGAGGAGCCAGCGCGTGCTCACCGGGAGCACGAACAGGTAGCCAAATGCGACCCCGAGGCTGAACAGCACCCCTCCGAGCAGGGCCAACGGGACGATCCGGCGCCGCTCCGTGTCCGTGAGCGCCGGGGAGACAAACGAGAACACCTGGATCAGGGTCCACGGCAGGCTCACGGCGAATCCAAACAGGAACGCGATCTTGATCTTGACGAGGAACGGCTCGAGCACCGTCAGCGTCGTCAGCTTCATGTTCCCGGTGGGCCGGAGGAGCAGCCGCAGGAGGGCATCCACGAAGACCAGGCCGAGGCCGGTCGCGATGAGGAGGCCGAGCACCGAATACATGAGGCGCTGGCGCAGCTCCTCGAGGTGCTCGATCAAGGTCATATGCCGGTCGCGCAGGCTTGTCTCAGGCGGCATCGCAGTCACTCGGCGTTCCGGGCGAGCTGGGAGACGGTGACGAATCGGTAACCGCGCCGGCGGAGCTCGACGATAATGCGCGGCAGCGCCTGCACGGTGTTGAGCGTCCCGTTGTGCATCAGCACGATCGCGCCCGGCTCCGCCCGGACCAGCACCCGTTCCACCAGGATCTTCGCCGGCGGGAGCGCCCAGTCCCCCGAGTTCGTGGTCCACATCGAGAGCGCCATCCCGGCCTGCCGCGCCGCGTCGGCGACGCCCACAGTGTAATCCCCTCCGGGCGGCCGGAACCACCGCGGCCGCACCCCGGTCGCGGCGCGGATCGCCTCCGCACCCGCCGCGATCTCCTGCGCGGCCGTCGCCGCGTCCACGGTCGTCATGTTCGGATGGTGAAACGTGTGGTCGCCCACCTCGTGGCCCTGCGCGGCCATCTCGGCGACCAGGTACGGATACGCGCGCGCGTGCTCGCCGATCACGAAGAACGTCGCGGGCACGCCGTACCGGTGGAGAATCGCGAGCAGCAGCGGGGTCGCGAGCGGGCTGGGCCCGTCGTCGAACGTCAGCGCGATCTCCCGGCGCCGCGGATTTCCGCGCCACAGGCGGCCGCCGCTCTCGACGCCGAAGAGGAACGCCGCCAGGCGGTCCTTGGTCTCGACGATGCGGTCGAGCACGCGCCCCCGGAACCGCTCGGCCGACTCGACGCTCCGGTCGCCGGCCAGAGCCGGCCCCGGAGCGCGCATCCCCGGCGGCAGGTGGGGATCGTGCGGCATCGCCGCGCGCTCGACCAGCGCGCCGGCGAGGAGGTCCGGACTGTACCAGACGTCGCCGGCCTGCGCGAGCGCGGCGCCCGGCTCCAGGGCGGGCGGCACATCGAGGAGCCGGTCGCGGTAGAGCCGGGCGGTAAATGTCACATCACGCCGGCGGCCATCGAACCGGCCGCTCGTATGAAAATACCCGCTCAACACGACTCGGGTGATGCGCGGATCGGCCCCGAGGGCCGTCACGGCAAGCGCCCGGGCGCTCGCCTGGACCTCGCGGAGGATCGCCGCGCGATTCTGCGGGCGATCCATGCCGTACGCAAACCAGATCCAGGCGAGGCGCGCAAGCCGCCCGCCGGGGAGGGCGCTGACGCCGTCGCTCGCGATCGTGACCTTCACGACAAACGGGGTGAGCCCTTCGGCGTCGAGCGCCTGCCACACGAGCTCCTCCTCGGAATGGATCCCCGGCCCGATCGGATGGGTGTCGTTCGTGATGTACGGTGAGACCGGAACGGGCGGGATCCCCACGGCGGGCGCGGTCGCCGGGGACGCCTCGGCCGCGGGCAGCCGGACGGCCGAGGTCAGCCATGCCCACACCGCCCGCATCGGCTGCGCCTGCGACGTCCCCGTGGGCGGGACGGATCCGCCGACGCGGACCAACTGATCCTGCGGCAGGTCGCCGACGAGCGTGAACGAGATGCCGTTGGCGTTCCAGTGGACGAGCGTCGCCACCCCGCGGGGTACGACCGTGCCCTCGGCGGCGCCGATCCGGATCCGGCGGCCGTTGGGGGGCGCCCCCTGCGGGCCACGGCTCTCAAACAGCGTGAGGGTCGAGATTCCGTCGGAGAAGGCGAACGTCGCGGTGGGCATCCCGCGGATCAGCGAGACGCGCGACCCGGCCAGCTGATAGCCGGGCGGCAGATACGCCGGCAGCTGCGGCTGAAACCCCACCTGGCGCGCGATCTGGATCATCGTCTGCTGGCCGCCGGGCCGCCGGGTCTGCACCTGGGCGCCGGGCGGCGGCGTCACGGTGAAGAGGTCCGGGGAGAACGCCGGATTCATCTCGACCGACAGAAACGCCGATGCCTGCCTGAGCGCGCCGGCCGGTCCGTACCCCTCGAACCGCAAGATGAGCCGGGTCTGCGTATCTACCCAAATCCGAAGGTGCGGCCGCCCCGGAAACTTGCTCCGGACATCGACGATGCGGGCCGGCCGGCCGGCAACCATCTCGGCGCCGTCGAACCGGACGTCGTAGTTCTCGAGGATCTGCGGAAGAATCTGCCGGGTGAGCCCCTCCTCGTCCACCGACGGGGCGGGGCGGCGGATATACTGGTTCCGGGAAGGGATAAACTCGATTTCGGTCCGGCCGGTGATCACAATGATCCGCTCGGGCTGAGTCCCGGCCGGCAGGTACTCCAGCCGCGTCCGGTCGGGAGCTTCGTGCGAGATGCGCACCTGGGAGGCCTGGACGCCACCCGTCCAGACCGTGACGGTTTTGGTGCCCTGGTAGCTGACGCGGCGGGGCGCCGTGGCCGCCGACCGCAGCCAGGCCAGCGCCGAGGCCCCCGCAGTCTGCTGCCCCCAGGCGGGCACACCGCTCCACGCCACCCCACCGATCGCCAGGACGGCGATGCAGCGGCGAATGAGAGACGGCATGTTACCGGGTCTGTGACTCCGGGGCGGGGACGTTAGAGGTCTCGAGCGTGGTCGCCACCTGGTCGGCGAGCGGCCGGTCCGCGGAAAGCACGAGGTAGTGCCGGAGATAGGCGTCAGCATCCAGCGGCGTCTCATGCGCCCCTCCCCGCCACATCCAGGCCAGCGGCAAGCCCAGCACCAGCAGCAGTGTCGCACAGACCAGCGCCAGCCGTGCCGGCGTGAACCGGAGCGACGGAAGCAGCGCGAGCAGGCTCGGGCGGCCGGGCCGGACCGCCTCCCGCTGAAGACGCCAGTGGATCCGCTCGGCGAATCCCTGCGGCACCGGCGGCTCGGGCAGACGCCGGAGCATCCCACGAAGCGCCCGAAACTCCTCATACTCCCTTAGACAACTCGGGCAGACCTCGAGGTGCGCCTGTACGTGCTCCAGATCGTGCACGCCCAGGGCGCCGTCGAGATATGCGGAGAGGTGGTCGGTGACGTGACGGCTCACCCTCGTCCCCTCCTCCGGGTCAAGTGCGGCCCGAGCGCCGTCCGCAGCAGTTCGCGAGCCCGGTGGAGCCGGGACCGCACCGTGCCGACGGGACAGCGGAGCGCGGCGGCGACTTCATCATACGATAGTCCCTCGATGTCCGCAAGGATGACCGCCGTGCGGAACTCCTCGGGCAGCCCGTCGAGGGCGGCCTGGATCGTGCCGTCGAGATCGGTCGTCTCGGTGAGGTGCTGGGGATCCTCCCGGCTGTCTCCCAGCACGGCGATGAGCGAATTCCCGTCCGGGGTGATAGGCGCGTCCAGCGAAATCTCCGGACGGCGGATCCGCCGCCGCACGCGGTCGATGTGCGTCCGCGTCATGATCCGGTAGAGCCAGCGGTCGAAGTACGTGCCCGGCTGGTACCGGTCGAAGGCACGGAAGGCCTCGATGATCGCCTCCTGAGCGAGATCCTCGGCGTCATCGTGGTGTCCGGCCAGCCGGAACGCGACTCGGTAGATGCTGCGCAGGTGGCGCTGGAGGAGTTCTTCGAACGCCGCCAGGCGGTGAGCACTCGTATGCTCCGACGCGCCGGACGCTGCTCCCATCACCCCGTCCAGGCCCTCCAGCGTGGATACGGCTTCCGCCATCCCAGCCCCCTGGGTCCGCCTGCTCTCTCTAGCGTACCGGGGGGCCGGAAAGTTCCCGCCTTCCGGGGTGCGCTCAGGCGGTGGGGACGCCTTTGCCGAGGACGGCCTCGCGGAACTCCTGGACGTGTGCCGACGGCGTAATGGCCACGATGATATCTCCGCCGCGGAGAGAGGTGTCGCCGTGGATGATCTCGGCCGCTTCGCCCCGCACGAGAATCGCGAGCGTGCAGTCGTGGGGGAGGGTGAGGTCGCGGACCCGCTTGTTGACCACCGGCGACTGGTCGGTCAGGGCGACCTCGACCAGTTCCAAGTGTCCGCGCCGCAGCGCCGTCAGCGGAATGACGTCGGCGACCTCCACCTCCTGCTCGATCAGGCTGTAGATCAGCTTGGTCGAGCTGACCGTCTCGTCGATCCCCAGGAGCTGGAACGTGACCTCGTTCTTGGGATTGTTGATCCGCGCGATGACCCGCTTGACGTTGAACTTGCGCTTGGCCATCTGGCAAATGACCAGGTTGTCCTCGTCGTCGCCGGTGACGGCCGCGACGAGGTCCGCCCGCCCCGCGCCGGCCTGATCGAGCGTGCTCACCTCGCACGCGTCCCCCAGGACCGCGCAGTCGCCGAACTCCTCCTGCAGCAGGTCGTACCGCCGGTGGGATTTCTCGATCAACGTGACCTCCGGCCCGCACGCCCGCAGCGCCTTGGTCAGGTAGTACCCGACCTTGCCCCCGCCGGCGACGATCACGTACATGGTCAGCGGCTCCCTTCCGGCGCCGGGGATCGCAGGAGCGTCACCCGCGCGGCCTGGTACTCGTCGACGCTCCGGTACGGCAGGCCCATGAGAAAGTCCCGGCACATGCCCGCCCCGAGCAGCGTGGGCGAAATCGTGTCGATCCCCAGTTCCTTGTAGGCCTCCGCCCGGAGCGGGTCGTAGATCCGGGCGACGACCCGGGCGACCTTGAACTTGATCTTCACGATCTGCGCGGACATGATGTTGGTGTTGTCGCCGTTCGTCGTCGCCGCAAAGCCGCCCGCCCGCTCGATGCCCGCCTTGCGCAGGACGTCCTCGTCGATCCCAATGCCGAGGATCGTCTTCCCCTTAAAGTTCCGGCCGAGCCGGCGGAACGACTCGCGGTCGCGGTCGATGATGGCGATCGAGTGGCCCTCGCCCTCCAGCATGATCGCCAGCGTCGCGCCCACCCGCCCGCAGCCTAGAATCACCATGTGCATTGTCGGATACTCCCTTCCGTACGATCCCGTTAGTCCTTTACCCCAGCCGCAGGCGCGCTTCCTCTTGACGCCGCCGCCGGTTCCTCCCCCATGCTCGTCTCGGCCAGACGATCGATGATCACCTCGCACGGCGCATGCCGGAAGAGCGACTCGGCGACGCGGGCGGTGGACCCCTCGACAAACCCGGAGTCCGGGGAGATGCCCAGCACGATCAGGTCGACGTCGTAGTCGCGCGCGATCCGGGCGATCCCCTCGCCCGCTTCCCGCGCCCGAACCACCTGCGTCTCGGCCTCGAGCGCGTGGAGCGCGACGATCTGTTTGGCCTGCTCCAGCGCGTGCCGGCCCGCCTCCTCGGGGCCGGGCAGCGGGACGCCGAGGGAGAGCGTCCGCGGCACTTCGACGATGTAGCCGAGGAGAATCTTGGCCTTCTGGTCCTGCCCAAAGCGGCTGGCGATCTCGACCGCCCGCTCCGAGTAGTACGCCTCGAGGATCGGCACGAGGATCGTCCGGACGGCCCCGACGGAGCGCACCGCCCGGGCCACCTCGAGCGACACCGGGCGCGGGACGCGCAGCATCCACAAGAGCAGCGACGCCATCGCGGCGGCGAATCCCGTTGCCAGGATCGCCCCGAGCACGCTCACGTGGAGCGGGGTCGTCACGAGGTCCTCCGGCGCCGGAAGTAGGCGACGACGAAGGAAAGCCGGTAGGCGCCGAGCGCCACGAAGGCCCCGCCGACGAGGAGCGCCTGGACGTGCAGGCCGAGCGGCGCCGTGCGGGCCAGAATCACGACCCCCATGATCACCATGAGGACGCTGACGACGGTCCGGTACGCGTCGGCACGGGTGAAGGCGGCGGCCTCACGCACGGGGCTGCGCCTTCGCAAGCCGGCGGTCGCGCTGCTGCAGGGCGATCTCATACCGCTCGAGGAGATCGTACTCCTCGGCGTCCTTCAGGACCACGCGCTGCTGCTCCTCCCACCGGTGGTCCGCGCTCCGCCATACCGGGAGGCCCTTCCGGCGCCGGTAGGCCACGTAGTAGACCAGGCAGAGGATCACCCACGCCGGCCCGGCGATCCGTCCGATCTCGTGGGTCAGGACGACCTCGACGAGCGTGATCACGACCCCGAGGAGGCCGATGAACCCGAGGATCGGCACGTCCACGACGACCCCGTCCTTCCGGCGCCAGGAGATGTTGAGGGGGACCCGGTACGCCCGTGGGGAGTACGGGTCCTTGAACCGGAGAAAGACGAGCGCGACAAACACGAGCATGTAGCCGAGGGTCGCGCCGAACGCGTACATGTTGGCCAGGACGTCCACGGCGCTCGGCGTGAGGAACGCCAGCATCGCCTCCAGGAGGCCGATCCCCGAGAACAGCAGGATGGCCCGCGCCGGGGTCCGGAACCGGGGATGGACCTCCCGGAACCAGGGGGTCACCAGATTCAACTGGCTCATCGAGTAGACGAGCCGGCTCGCGCCCATCACGCCGGTGTTCGAGGAGATCAGCAGAATCACCGCGCCCAGCACCGCGGCAAGCGGGCCGGCGAAGGAACCGATGAAGGGGAGTTTACTCCCGTACAGCGCCACCGAGTCGCCGACGTCCTTCGCGTACGCCTGCCACGGCAGTATGCCAAGGCCCGTGATCGAGAAGAACACGGCGAACAGAAACACGCTGCCGATCAGCCCGATCGACGTCCGCGGGATCACGGTGGCCGGCCGCCGGGTCTCCTGGGCCGCCTGCGAGATCGATTCCAGGCCGACGTAGGAGATGATCGCGAGCGACGATCCGTACATGAACTGCTTGAGGGTCGGGAACTGGTGGACCCACTGATCGGCCAGCAGCCCGGGCTTCCACGCGAAGATCAGGCCGATGATGATGAGGCCCGCCTCCACGACCAGGCCGAAGGCGCCGACGACCTCGTTGAGGAGCGACGACTCGCGGACCCCGCGCAGGTTCAGCCAGGTCAGGAAGACGATCAAGATCGCGGTCTCCCCCGCCCACAGCGGGTTGATGTGCGCGAAGGGGCCGATCGTCATCTTGAAGTCCCGGATCGCCGGGAAGAAGAAGTTCATGTAGCCGGCCGAGAACACCGCGAACAGGGCAATGTCGACCGTGTAGTCCAGCAGGAGCGCGGCGCCCGCCACGAAGCCGGCGATGTCGCCGAGCCCGCGGCTGACGAAGTACTGGCCGCCCCCCGCCATCGGGTACGTGGCCGCCAGTTCGGTGTACGCCAGGCCGATCATGACGTACACGAGCCCCGCGGCCGCAAACGCGAGGGGCGCGGCGCCCATCGTGGCGGCGATGACGATGCCGAGCGCCGCGTAGATGTCGGCGCCGACGTCCGCGAATCCCCACATGAACGAGCCCCACACCGAGACGTCCCGGCGCAGGTGGGGCTCGGCCGCCGACGGCGGCGCGGGGAGCGCCCTAGCCACGAGAGGCGTCCTCCACGCCGGCCCGCCGCAGATTGTACCGGTTCATCGCCGTCTCGAGTCCCTCGGTCGCCGCAACGACGGCGGCCTCGGCGGCCCGGGCCACCGCGTCGTCGATCGCCGCGCGCTCCGCCGCGGTGAACCGCTCGAGCACGAACTCCGCCGGATCGACGCCGGCCGGCGGGCGGCCGATCCCGATCCGGAGCCGCGGGAACATGCCGGTTCCCAACTCCGCGATGATCGAGCGGATCCCGTTGTGGCCGCCCGCGCCGTTGCCCGGCCGGAGGCGCAGGTGGCCGACGGGCAGGTCGAGGTCGTCGTGCACGACGAGGAGCTCCGGCGGGGGCCGCCGGCGCCGGCGGCGCAGCAGATCCCGGACCGCCTGCCCGCTCACGTTCATATAAGTCTCAGGGATCGCCAGAATCACCGTCGATCCGCCCACCCGCGCACGGCCGGTCCGCGCCCATCCATCGTCCTCGAGGCGGGCGCCGAGCCGCGCTGCCAGGCGCTGCACCACCTCGTGGCCGACGTTGTGACGGGTCCCGCGGTACCGGCGTCCAGGATTCCCGAGCCCCACGACCAGCATCATCGGACAAGCGTGAAGGGCGCGGACAGCGCCACGCCCCTCCCTCGTCGCCGCATCGCTGACGCCGTCACGCCAGCCCGGCAGCGACTACTCTTTCTTCTCCGCCTTGGCAGGCTTCGCTTCGGGCTTGGCCGCCTCGGCCTTGCCCTCGCCTTCCTCGGGCGCTGCCGCCGCGCGCCCGACCACCTCGGGCTCCGCCGCCGCCTCGGCTGCTTCCGCGGCAGGCGCTTCTTCCTCGACCTTCGGCGCCACGACCGCCGCGATCACCTCTTCGGGGGGCGTGACGACCTCGATGCCCTCGGCGACCGCGAGATCGCGGACGTGCACGGAGTCGCCGACCCCGAGGCCTTCGACGTTCACCGTCAGGTGGTCCGGGATCTCCATCGGGAGACAGCGGACGACGACCTCGCGGAGATGCTGCTCGAGGATGCCGCTGCCCGACGCCACGCCTTCGGGTATCCCGACGAGCGCCACCGGCACGCGCGCCTCGAGCTTCTCAGTCAGGCTGATCTGGTGCAGGTCAACGTGCAGGATCTCGCGGCGGATGTGATCCCGCTGGATCTCCGAGATCATGACCGTGTTCGATTCCTCATCGCCGGTGCGGGCGACCCGGAGGTCGATCAGGACGTTTCGCCCCCCGGTCGCGAGCGCGCCGACCAGATCCTTGCGGCCCACGGCCAGGGGCAGGGGTTCCCGGGTCCGCCCGTAGAGGATCGCCGGCACGAACCCGTCCTTCCGGACCTTCTTGACGGCGTTCTTGCCGGTGGCCGTCCGCGCCACCGCGCCGAGCGTCACGCGTTCCATCGCATGCGACCTCCTGTTGCCCGCTCACCACGGTTCTCGGGGGCAGGCGTTCGACCGCCCGCCCGCAGCCCACCGGGAATCTCGTGACGGCCAATTATAGCACCCGACATGGAGCCGTACAACCCGGAGGCCGCCGCGCGCAGCGGTCAGGGCCGGACCGGGATCGCCGGGCCGGAGTAGCGGGCCAGCTCGACGGAGGCGTCCTCGAGCATCCGCTCCGCCACGGCGTCCGGGTACGGCGCGTCAAAGACGATGCGGGCGATGCCGGCGTTGACGATCATCTTCGCGCACGTGAGGCAGGGCTGGTGGGTGCAGTAGACCGTCGACCCCGCGATCCCCACGCCGTGGTAGGCGGCCTGGATGATCGCGTTCTGCTCCGCGTGCAGGCACAGGCAGGTGTCGAGCGCCGTGCCCGGGGGCGCGTCCGACCGGCAGCGCTCGCACCCGCCGTCCCCGCAGTTCTTCATCCCGCGGGGGGTGTCGTTGTAGCCGGTGCTGAGCACCATCCGGTCCTTGACGATCATGGCGCCGACGCGGCGCCGGAGGCAGGTCGACCGGGTTGCGGCGAGGTGCGCCAGGCTCATGAAGTACTCGTCCCAAGACGGCCGCGGCACTAGAGGGTCACCATCCGAGCGTTCGGCCGGCGCCGCCTCAGCGTGTCCCGTACAGCCGATCCCCGGCGTCGCCGAGCCCGGGGATAATGTACCCGTGGTCGTTGAGGTGGTCGTCGACCGCGGCCGTATAGATGTCCACGTCGGGGTGGCCTTCCTGGACGCGCCGGATGCCTTCGGGCGCGGCGATCAGCACCATCAGCCGGATCGTGCGCGCGCCGCGCTCTTTGAGCAGGTCGATCGACTCCACCGCCGATCCGCCGGTGGCCAGCATCGGGTCGACGACCAGGACCTGGCGCGCCGCGATGTCCGGCGGGAGCTTGCAGTAGTACGTGTGCGGCTCGAGGGTGGCGGGGTCGCGGTAGATCCCGATGTGCCCGACGCGCGCCGTGGGCATGAGCCGGAGGATCCCCGTCTCCATCGCCAGGCCCGCCCGCAGAATCGGCACGACCGCCAGCTCCTGGCCGGCCACCGTCGCGCCGCGGGCGACGCCGACCGGGGTGGTGACCTCGACGGCGCGGACCGGGAGATCGCTCGTGGCTTCGAACGCCATCAGCATCGCGATCTCCTCGACGAGCTCCCGAAACTCTTTGTGTCCGGTGCGGGCGTCCCGGAGAATCGTGAGCTTGTGCTGGATCAGCGGATGCTCGAAGACCCGCACCTGCCCCATCAGGACCGCTCCATGGACCTAGCGCCTCACCTCGACGGCCTCGGGGTAGATCGGGAACGAGGCGCACAGCTCGCGTACCTGCCCCCGCACGCGCTCGGCCACAGCCGCGTCGTCGGGGGCGCTCAAGACCTCGTCGATCCATCCCGCGATCGTCCGCATCTCTCCTGGCCCCAGCCCCCGGGTCGTCATTGCCGGCGTGCCGATCCGGATGCCGCTCGTCGTCATCGGCTTCTCGGGATCGAACGGGATCATGTTCTTGTTCACGACGATGTGGGCATCCCCCAGCGCCTTCTCCGCGGTGCGCCCGGTGAGCCCCTTGCTGCGGACGTCGAGGAGGACCAGGTGGTTGTCGGTGCCGCCTGAGACGACGTGGTAGCCGCGGCGGACGAACTCGGCGGCGAGCAGCCGCGCGTTTTCCACGATCCGGGCGGCGTAGGTCCGGAACTGCGGGCTCGCCGCCTCCTTGAAGCACACCGCCTTGGCGGCGATGACGTGCATCAGCGGGCCGCCCTGCAGTCCCGGAAACACGGACTTATCGATCTGCTGGGCGTACTGCCCCCGGCAGAGGATGAGGCCCCCGCGCGGCCCCCGCAGGGTCTTGTGCGTGGTCGAGGTGACGACGTCGGCGTAGGGCACCGGGTCCGGGTGCGCCTTTCCGGCGACCAGCCCGGCGAAGTGGGCCATGTCGACCATCATCAGGGCGCCCACCTCGTCGCAGATCTGGCGGAGGCGGGGGAAGTCGAACGTCCGGGAGTAGGCGGTGGCGCCGGACACGACGATCCGCGGCCGGTGCTCGCGGGCGAGTCTCGCAATCTCGTCGTAGTCGATCTGCTCCGTATCCTGGCGGACGCCGTACGGGATCACCCGGTAGAGCTGCCCGGAGAAGTTGACGGGGCTGCCGTGCGTCAGGTGCCCGCCGTGCGCGAGGTTCATCGCGAGGATCGGATCGCCCGGCTTGATGAACGCAAAATACGCGGCCATGTTGGCCTGCGCGCCGGCGTGGGGCTGGACGTTGGCGTGCTCGGCCCCGAACAGCGCCTTGACCCGCTCGATCGCCAGCCGCTCGGCGACGTCCACGAACTCACACCCGCCGTAGTACCGCCGGCCCGGGTACCCCTCCGCGTACTTGTTGGTCATCACGCTGCCGAGGGCTTCCAGCACGGCGCGGCTGGCGTAGTTCTCGGACGCGATCAGATCAACGTAGTAGCGCTGGCGCTCGATGTCATCCGCGATCGCCTGGGCGATCTCCGGATCGGTCCGCCGGAGCTCCTCCACGACCTTCGCCTCCCCTTACGCGCCGTCCATCACGGAGCGCGATGTCTCACCCGACGACCCTTTCCCCACGAGCGAATGGAACCCTGCCCTCACCGGCGGGCCGCCGCCATCCCGAGCGCCGCCGCGAGGGTGTCGGCGCCGAGGGCACCGGGACGGACAATAACCGGCGGCGTGCGGGTCACATCGACCACCGTCGAGGGCCGGCCGAGCGGGCACCGGCCGCCGTCCAGAATCAAATCGACGGCCGGCCCGAGATCCAGCGCGACCTGCGAGGCCGAGATCGGAGCAGGCGCGCCATGCGTATTGGCGCTCGTCCCGGTCAGGGCCATCCCGAGGACGCGGCACAACCCGACGGCCACGGGGGCGCCGGGGAGCCGCACCCCGATGGTGTCCCCGCCGCCCGTGAGCGCCGGCGGCAGGTGCGGCGCCCGCCGGCAGACGATCGTGAGCGGACCCGGCCAGAACTGGTCCGCGAGGCGCAGCGCGACCTCCGGGAGTTCGGCAACGAGCGTGCGCCACTGGTCGCGGTCCGCCACGAAGACCGGCAGCGGAGCCCCGAGCGGCCGCCGCTTCGCGGCAAAGACCCGGGCGACCGCGGCGGCGTTCCCGGCGGCCGCCCCCAGCGCGTAGAACGTATCGGTCGGAAACACGACGAGCCCGCCGTCGAGCAGCGCCTGCACCGCGCGCCGGGGGATGTCTTCGCGCGACGGATCAACCCCGATGATTTCCACCGTCTCCCCGTCCTTCCCTCGAAGGGGCGCCGCGAATCGCGCAGACGATCCGCTCCGCGCCCGTGTAGTCCTGGACGATGCGCGGGGCCGCAAACGCCGCCCCCTCCGCCGCCAGGAGTCCCGCCACGGCGCGGGCCTGCGCGTGCACGGCCGCAACCTCGAGTGCGAGCACGCCACCCGGGCGCAGGTAGCGGGCCGCCCCCGCGACGAGACGCCGGTGCACCGCGAGACCGTCATCTCCGCCGTCGAGCGCCACGCGCGGCTCGTGGTCGCGGATCTCCCGGGGCAGGTCCGCCAGGTCCCGGGTCGGGATGTACGGCGGGTTGGACACCAGAGCGTCCACGGCGCCCTCGAGTCCGCGCCACGCGAGCGGGTCGAGCCCCCCGCCCTCGGCCCAGGTGATGCGGTCCGCCACCCGCTGGTGGGCGGCGTTGAGCCGGGCGACGTCGAGGGCCGTCGCTGAACAGTCCGTCGCGATCGCGCGCGCGCGCGGGAACAGGCGCGCGAGCGCGATCGCCACCGCTCCGCTGCCCGTACCGATCTCCACGATCAGCGGCGCGGGACGCTCGGCGAGCGCCTCCCGCACGGTCTCGACCAGCCGCTCGGTCTCCGGACGCGGGATCAGGACGCGCTCGTCCACGAGAACCTCGAACCCGAAGAACTCGCGGCGGCCGACGAGGTACGCGGTCGGGCGTCCGGCCGCCCGCGCCTCGATCAGGGCGGCGTACGCCGCGGCGGAGGACGCTCCGAGCGGCGCGCCCGGGCGGGTGAAGAGCTCCTCGCGGCTGAGGGCGGCGGCGTGGCGCAGCAGCACTTCCGCCTCGAGCCGCGCTTCCTCGACCGCGAGGCCGAGTGCGCGCAGCCGGCCGGCGCCCCGGTCCCACGCCGCCTGGCGCGTGGTCGGGGGCGTGGCACGAGCCTGGGTGCGGCCGCTCGTGCTCACGGCGTGGCGGAGGTCAGGCTCTCGAGGCGATCCGATGCCGCGAGCGCATCGATCAGATCGTCGAGATCCCCGTCCAGGACGGCCGGCAGGTTGTGCACGGTCTTGCCGATCCGGTGGTCGGTGACCCTATCCTGGGGGAAGTTGTAGGTCCGGATCTTCTCGCTGCGCTCCCCGGTCCCCACCTGCTTGCGGCGGGTCTCGGCGATTTCGGCCTTCTGCTGCTCGATCGCCCGCTCGAGCAGGTGCGCGCGCAGAATCCGCATCGCCTTCTCCCGGTTTTGATGCTGGGAGCGCTCGTCCTGGCAGGCGATCACGGTGCCGGTCGGGAGATGGGTGATCCGCACGGCGGTCTCGACCTTGTTCACGTTCTGCCCGCCGGCACCCCCCGCGCGGTACGTGTCGATCTGGAGCTCGTCCGGCCGGATGACCACATCGACGTCCTCGGCCTCCGGGAGCACCGCGACGGTGACGGTCGAGGTGTGGATCCGGCCGCTCGCCTCGGTCGACGGCACGCGCTGGACCCGGTGCACTCCGCTCTCATACTTGAGCCGGCTGTACGCGCCGCGCCCCTGGATGCCGGCGACGACTTCCTTGAACCCCCCGAGCCCCGTGGGGCTGCTCGAGAGCACCTCGGACTTCCAGCCGTGGCGCTCGGCGTAGCGCGCGTACATTCGGTACAGATCCCCGGCGAACAACGCCGCCTCGTCGCCTCCGGTCCCCGCCCGGATTTCAACGATGACGTTCCGCTCATCGCGCGGATCGCGGGGAAGCAAGATCGTCTCGATCTCCTGCTCGAGCGCCGTCTGCCGCAGCTCGAGCGCGGCCTCCTCAGACTCCGCCAGCGCGCGCAGCTCGGGATCGGCCTCCCCACGCGCCAGCTGGGCCGCCTCGCCGGCCTCGCGGGTGACCCGCCGATACTCGTCGAAGGCGGCCATGGCATGGCGCAGCGTGGCGTGCTCGCGGGCGATCTGCTGGTAGCGGGCGGAATCGGCAAAAATGGAGGGATCCGAGAGCGCCCGGGTGAGCTCCTCGTACCGGGTCTGGAGCATTTCGAGCCGGCTCAGCAGTTCAGCGCGCACCCGGTGTCCTCCTTACCGTCTTCCTCATTATAAACCGAAAGCGCGCGCGGAGGCAGCGGGCGAACGCGGCGCGGCGCCGGCGACCCTGCACGCCCAACGGGGACCGGCGGCGGAGGAGGCGGCTAGAGCTGGATGCCGTACTTCTTGGCGAACTTCTGGACCCGTCCCTCGGAGTCGACAAACTTTCGCGTCCCCGTGTAGAACGGGTGGCACTTCGAGCAGATCTCGACCCGGATCTTCTCGCGGGTTGAGCCCGTCACGAACGTCTCACCGCAGGCGCACGTGACGGTCGTCTGCCGGTACTGGGGGTGAATGTCCTTCTTCATTGGAACCCGCTCCCTCGGACCCGCCGCGTCTGGCTGCGATTCCCGGGACTCCTGGGAGACAGGGAACGAACCGGCGGCGGGACGACATGTGACATCGCGCATTATAACACAGGTATAAACGGCGCTGCAACGCAGCGCATTCCTGAGTTGGCGCATTCCTTAGTGCAGGTAGCGGGTCGGGTCCTCGGCGACGCCGTTTTGGTGGACTTCGAAGAACAAATGCGGGCCCGTGCTCCATCCTGTGCTCCCGATCCGGCCGATCATCTCCCCTTCGTTCACGCGCTGGCCGGATCCGACGAGCATGGCGGACAGGTGCGAGTACTTCGTCTCAAGCCCGCCGCCGTGGTCCACGACGATCAGCCAGCCGTACCCGGCCATCCACCCGGCAAATCGCACGACGCCGTTGCGCGCCGCCAGCACGGGCGAGCCCCACCGGGTGGCAATGTCCATGCCGGTGTGAAACTCGCGCGTCCCGAAGATCGGGTGGATCCGCCACCCGAAGCGCGACGTCACGATGCCCGAGGACGGCCAGATGAGACGCATCCGCTGCGCGAACATCGACGAGCGGGAGGGGACGGCGGCAGCCACGGCGCGGGAGATTCCCCGCTGCGCCGGCGCCGCGGCCGGGCCGGGTTTGACCGCTGCGGCCGGGCCAACCGCGCGTGCCGGTATGCGCGGCGCGGGCGTTCCGGCGGGCGGCACGGTCAGCACTTGCCCAGGGCGCAAGGTCCCCTCGGGCGACAACCGGTTCACCGCCGCCAGCGCCGCGACGCTGACGTTCGAGGCGCGCGCGATCTCCCACAGCGAGTCTCCCGGCGCGACCGTGTGCGTCCTGGCCTGCGTCGCGCCCGCGGCTGATGCCACGGGGACGACGGCCGATGCCGCGGGGACGGAACTCCCGGCAGGAATGGCGAGCACCTGCCCGGGGTGGAGCGTTCCACGCTCGGAGATGTGGTTTGCCGCCGCTACCGCCGACACGCTCACCCCCGCCGCCCGGGAGACGTCCCAGAGGGTCTCGCCCGGAGCAATCGTATGGGTCCGTTGAGCCGCTTCGGGCTCCGGGCTCGCCGGGCTCATGGCGTGAGGCAGCTCGCCGCGGTCCGGCATGGGGAGCGCGGCGAGGCGAAGGTGGAGGACAGCCGGCGTCGTCGAGGCGGACACCGCTGCGGGAGTTCGGACAGAGCCAGCGCCGGTGGCGGGGCCAAGCACGCGCGCCGGCAGCGTCACCGGGACCGCCACCAGCAGCACGGCAAGCACGGCACTGGCAGGCGCAAACCTCGTCAATTCGGTCATCCGACCTCCTCGAGGCGCTAGGTTGTCCCGGTCCTGATGCGTGTGCGGACGGTGCTGAAGATGCCTGGGTGTTTTGGGTCCCTGCTGCGCCTGTTTCGTCCGCTCCGGACTACTTCCTGCCCCACTTAGAGAAATTCCAGACCAATCTCGGTCACGCGTTGTCGTCGTTGTTGCTGTTCTTGATGATCGAGCGCAAGAACGCCTGGTTGTTGGGGGTCTTGCGCAGCCGGTCGAGGATCAGTTCCGTCATGGCGACGGTATCCAGGGTCTCGAGGCTCTTCCGGAGGACCCAGACCTTGCGCAGCTCTTCCTCGCTGAGGAGCAGCTCTTCCCGCCGCGTGCCCGAGAGCTTGATATCGATCGCCGGGAAGGTCCGGCGCTCCTGGAGCTTCCGGTTGAGGTGCAGCTCCATGTTGCCGGTGCCCTTGAACTCCTCATAGATGACGTCGTCCATCCGGCTGCCGGTATCGACCAGGGCCGTGGCAATGATCGTAATGCTCCCGCCCTCCTCGATCTTTCGGGCCGCGCCGAAGAACCGCTTCGGCCGCTGCAGCGCGGCCGGATCGAGGCCGCCCGAGAGCGTCCGTCCGCTCGGCGGGATGACCAGGTTGTTGGCGCGGGAGAAGCGGGTCAGGCTGTCCAGCAGCACGACGACATCGCGGCCGCCCTCGACCAGGCGCTTCGCGCGCTCGAGCACGAGGTCGGCGACCTGTACGTGCTCTTCCGGCGGCCGGTCGAACGTGGACGCGACCACCTCGGCCTCGACCGACCGCCGCATGTCGGTCACCTCCTCCGGCCGCTCGTCGAGGAGGAGGACCATCAGGTAGATCTCCTGGTGGTTCTGCACGATGCTCTGGCCGATCTTCTTGAGCAGGGTCGTCTTGCCGGCCTTGGGCGGCGCGGTGAGCATCGCCCGCTGCCCTTTGCCGATCGGCGAGAACAAGTCCACGATCCGGACGGTCAGGTCGCTCGTCGGCAGTTCGAGCTTGAGCCGTTCGTGCGGGAAGACCGGCGTGAGCTTCTCGAAATCGGGCCGGGAGCGCGCCGCCTCGGGATCGAGCCCGTTCACCGCCTCGACCCGCAGCAGCGCGTAGTACTTCTCGTTGTCCTTGGGCGCCCGCACCTGCCCGAGCACCTCGTCCCCGACGCGCAGCCCGAACCGCTTGATCTGAGACGGCGACACGTAAATATCCTCGGTCCCGGGCAGGTACCCGCTGGTGCGGAGGAACCCGTACCCTTCCTGCATGATCTCGAGGATGCCCGAGCGGAACATGAGCCCGCTCTGCTCGGTCTGGACTTGAAGGATCTTCATGATCAGCTCCTGTTTGCGAAAGCGACGAAAGTTGGGGATGTTGAGGTCTTTGGCCAGATCCTGAAGCTCGTTCAGACTTTTGGTTTCAAGCTCCGCGATTGCCACGCCGTGCCACCTCCACTGCGTCCTCGCTCACGGACCCGTCGCCTCGATATACCCGGCGCGGCCCCGCGGACCGGTCAGCAGCACGAGCACCTGGTCGTTCGGCTTCAGGTCGCCCGGCGCGGCCGATTTGCCGTTCTTGTACACCGCGACGTTCGAGGTGAGCGCGTAGCTCGTCACGGCCTGCTGCGCGATGCTGACGGTGATATCGCTGGCCGTCATGCTCACGAGCGCGCCCTTGACGTAGTTGAATTTATTGAGGGCATCCATGACCCCGCCGATGGCGAAGGCGGCTTCCCCCCGCGTCGTGGGCGCGTTCGGCCGGAACGTGCCGTCGGCCCCGGGCGGCATGATCTTCTGGTCGATCGCGACCGCGACGTAGCCGTGCAGCGGCGCCGGGACGTCCGCGGCGTCCTTGATCGAGAGCGGCGCGGCGGCCTTCTGCGTCGCTTCGCCCTGCCGGCCCATCGCCCGGACGAGCAGCGCGGCAAACTCCGCCCGGCTCACCTCCGCATTGGGACGGAACGTGTTGTCCGGAAACGTCGTCAGGAGGCCCTTCTGAAAGTCCAGGCCGACCGCGACCGTGTTGTCCTTCGCAAAGGACACCGCGGTGATCTGGTACGTGCCGGGCGGCACGACGCGGCTGTCCTGATCCTTCTGCAGCCAGCGGGTCGTGTACACGAACGCCCGCCCGGGCGCGAGCAGCAGATCGAGGTTGCCCTGGACGAACGTCTGGCCGAGCCCCCAGCGGGCGACCTCGGCGCTCCCGCGCTTGATGATGAAGTCGAACTGCTGCGTCGTCGTGAACGTGAACTTCGCGTCATCCTTCCCGCTGTTGGTGATCGTGAACGTCAGGTCGACGGGATCATCGATACCGTACACCGCTTTATCGGTGGAGAGCGAGTAGACCAGCTCGCCTTTCTTGACCTCGGCCTTCTGCTGCGTGGCCGCGCCGGTGTTCAAGAGGGCGGCGATCGCCGGCCGGACGTCGTCGGGAATCTCGGCGATGTCCTTGTAGGGAGGGAGCACACCCGTGCCCTTCACGTCGAGCCCGCGCGCCAGCGCGGCAACCGCGGTCAGGCGCGTCACCGGCTGGTCGGGCTTGAACGTCCCATCGGGGAGGCCCGTGAGAATCCCGGTCACCCCCAGCTTCTCGATCGCTTTCTGATACGCGGTGCCCTGGATGTCAGAGTACATCGCAGCCACCGCGGGAGCCGTCGCCACCGCGGCGGCTGTCGCGAGCACCAGGACGAACGCAAGGATCGTCCGGATCTGTCGTCTCATGTGAACCAACCTCCTCGTTCTCATCGCTCCATCCGGCCGCGGCCGCGATCCCCGCATCCGGCCGCGTGCGGGGGTGCCGCGCGGCGCACAACCGGATAGGGAACGCGAGAAAGCCTCGCCACCGGAGATGTCAACACACGTGGGCCGGACGCGCTCGGGGCCTCCGCAGACTCACCAACTACCCTGTCCGGTCGGCGCTGGACTGGGCTCAATCAGGATCGTGCAGAATGCGGGATGGGCCATCAACCTTGCGCGCCATATTCGCCGTGCCGTCCCATTCTCCTTCTTCCCTGATCCCGGCTCTTCAAGACCCGTCTTCCCGCCGGGGACGCCGCGCTCACATCCGCTCCACCGGGGTCACCCCCATGAGGTCCAGGGTGTTGCGGAGGACCCGGCGCACCGCGTCCACGAGAACGAGCCGCGCCGTGGTCAGGACCGGGTCGTCGGTCAGCACCCGGCACTGTCCATAGAATACGTGAAAAGCCTCGGCAAGTTCCCTCGCGTAGGCGCAGAGACGCTGTGGCTCACGCCGGGTCCCCGCCGCGTGCACGACCTCGGGCAGCGCGATCGCGCGCCGGGCGAGCGCCCACTCTTCGGGCCCCGACAGGACCCGCAGGTCGGCCCGGCCGGCATCGGGGGGCGCCATCCCCATCCGCTCCGCCTCCCGGATGATGCTGGCGATCCGGGCGTGCGCGTACTGGACATAGTACACCGGGTTCTCCGCCGACTGGCGCCGGGCGAGCGCCAGGTCGAAGTCCATCGGCGCCGCCGGACTCGCCATGATGTAGAAGAACCGGGCCGCGTCGCGGCCAACCGCCTCGATCAACTCGCGCAGCGTCACAAACTCCCCGCTGCGCTTGCTCATGCGGACGGCCTCGCCCTCGTTCCGCAGCCGGACGTGCTGATACAATAGGATTTCCAGCGTGGCCGGATCCTTCCCCAGGGCCTGGAGCCCGCCCCGCACCCGGGCCACGTCCCCGATGTGGTCCACCCCCCAGACATCGATCAGGTGGTCGAACCCCCGCGCGTACTTGTCCAGGTGGTAGGGGATATCGGCGGCAAAATACGTCGGCCGGCCGTCGCGGCGGACGATGACCCGGTCCTTGTCGTCGCCGAACTGCGTCGCGCGGAACCAGAGCGCGCCGTCCTGCTCGTACACCAGGTCGCGGCGGCGGAGCTCTTCCAGGCAGTCGCGGACGGCGCCGCGCTCATACAGGCTGCGCTCGCTGAACCAGGTGTCGAAGGTGATGCCGAACGCCTCCAAGGTCCCCCGGATCTCCTCGAGCATCATCTGGAGCGCGCGGTCCTGGATCCTCGCGAGGCGCTCGGCCGCGGCGGCCTCGCCGAGACGCGGCCCCTCTTCCGCGAGGAGCCGGCGGGCGATCTCGGCGACGTACTCGCCCTGGTACCCATCCTCGGGGAACTCCACCGGCTGTCCGAGCAGTTCCAGGTAGCGGGCCTCGACGGAGCGCGCGAGCAGCTCGGCCTGACTCCCGTAGTCGTTCACGTAGTATTCGCGGGACACCCGGAAGCCGAGGGCCTCGAGGAGGCGCGCGACTGTCTCTCCCACGGCGCCGTTCCGCCCCGTGCCGATGTGCAGCGGGCCCGTTGGGTTTGCGCTCACGTACTCGACGAGCACGCGCCGGCCGCCGCCCAGATCGGTGTGGCCGAACGCGCGGTCCTCGGCGGGGATCCGGCGGAGCCATCCGTGCAGGTACGCGGGCGCCAGAAACAGGTTGAGGAAGCCCGGCCCGGCGAGCTCGGCCTTCGCCAGCACGTCCGACGGGAGCGACAGCTGCCGGAGGATCGCGCCGCCGACCTCCCGCGGCGGGCGGCCGAGGGGCTGCGCGAGCACGAGGGCGAGGTTCGCCGCGAAGTCGCCGTGGCGGGGATCGCGCGGCGCCCCGACCTCGAACGGCGGCGGCTCGGCGGACCGGGGGAGATCCCCCGCCGCCACCGCGCGCGCCAGTGCCTGCTCGAGAAGCCGGTGCAGCTCCTGCGTGATCACGCGCCGGGGGCGCGGCGTGGCGGGCCGGCAGGCACCGTCACTGCAGCCGGACGACGCCGACGCGCGCGAGGTCGTGAATGTGAATGGTATCCACGAACCGGATCTGTCCCTGCGCGGCGGTCATCACGAGGGAGTGCGTGCGGATGCCGCCGCCGAAGAACCGGACCCCCGTGAAGAGGTCCCCGTCCGTGATGCCGGTGGCCGCGAAGACCAGGTTCTGGCCGCGGACGAGCTCGTCGGTCCGGAAGATCCGGTCCGGATCGCTGATCCCCATCTCCTTCGCCCGCTGGCGCTCCCCGTCGTTCCGGTACCAGAGCCGCCCCTGGACCTCGCCGCCCAGGCACCGCAGCGCCGCCGCCGCCAGGACCCCCTCCGGGGCGCCGCCGATGCCCATGACCGCGTGCACGCCCGGGCCGGACACCGCGACCGAGATCGCCGGGGCGACGTCGCCGTCGGAGATCAGCTTGATCCGGGCGCCCACGCGGCGGACCGCGGCGACGAGATCGGCGTGCCGGGGCCGATCCAGGATCACGACCGTGATGTCGGAGATCTTCCGCCGGAGGACCTCGGCCAGGACCTCCAGGTTCCGTTCCGGCGGCCAGCGTAGGTCTACCTTGCCGGCGGCCTGGGGGGGCACGATCAGCTTTTCCATATATATGTCGGGCGCGTGGAGGATGCCGCCCCGCTCGGTCACCGCCAGAAGCGCGAGCGCGTTCGGCAGGCCCTTGGCGACCAGGTTTGTCCCCTCGACCGGATCGACCGCGATGTCCACGGAAAACCCATTCCCGTTCCCGACCTCCTCCCCGATGTAGAGCATCGGGGCCTCGTCCCGCTCCCCCTCCCCGATCACCACGCGCCCGCGGACCGGCAGGGCGGAGAGCACCTCACGCATCGCGGTAACCGCCGCCTGATCCGCGCGCTCGTTGTCGCCCTCGCCCATGTGGCGGGCGGCGGCGATCGCCGCCGCTTCAGTCACCTTCACGATGTCGAGCGCTAAGGTCCGTTCCATGGGCGCCTACTTCGGCTCCGCGGGCCGCTCCGCGAGGACCACGGCGACCTTCTGCGCGGCACGGCTCCGCACGAGCGACAGCGTCACCGTGTCGCCGCTTTTCTTGCTCACGATCTCGCGAATGAAGTCGTTCCAGTTGTTGATCCGGTCGGCGTTCACGGCGGTGATGATGTCCCCGGCCTGGACGCCCGCACGGGCGGCCGGCGAGGACGGCTCGACCTGCCGCACCATCACGCCGTGGTCGGCGCCGAGGTTGTAGGCCCGGGCGGTCTGCGGGTCCACCTCGCCCCCGTACACGACGCCGACCCACGGGCGGACCACACGCCCCTGCGCGATGAGCTGGGCCATCTCGACCCGGGCGACGTCGCTCGGGATCGCAAACCCGATCCCCTGCGCGTTCGGGATGATCGCCGTGTTGATGCCGATCACGCGGCCCGCGCTGTCCACGAGCGCGCCGCCGCTGTTGCCGGGGTTGATCGCCGCGGAGGTCTGGATCAGGTTCTCGACGATCAGGTTCGGCAGCTGGATGTTGCGGTTGAGCGCGCTCACGACGCCGGTCGTGACCGTGCTGCCGAGGCCGAACGGATTGCCGATGGCGATCGCGAGCTGGCCGACCTGGAGGTCCCCGCTGCGGCCGAGCTCCGCGGCGGGAAGCGGCTCGCGGGCCTCGACCTTGATCACCGCGAGGTCCACCAGCGGATCGGTGCCGACGACCTTCCCCGGAAGCGACCGGCCGCCGACCAGGGTCACCTTGATGTTGGTGGCCCCCTGCACGACGTGGTTGTTGGTGAGGATGTACCCGTCGGGCCGGACGATCACCCCGGAGCCCGCGCCTTGCTGCGGGAACACGCCGAAGAAGGTCTCGACCTGCGACTCGGTGTTGATGTTGACGACGGACGGGCGGACCCGCTTCACGACGTTGATGGCAACCTGCTCGTCGGGCGTGAGGCCCGCGGGTGCCGGGGCGGCCAGGCCGGGCGCCGTCCCCGCGGGGGCCTGCGCCGCCTGGGGGGGCGCCGCGGGTGAAGGCAGCGGCTGGGACGAGAAGACCGGATGGATGTACTGCGGGAGGACAACCCCGCCGAACAGCGCGCCGGCCGCCACCACGGCCAGGACGAGCGCCACCCCGGCGGGATGACCGGGACTTCCGCGGCGCGGGGCGATCGGTGCCTGCGTAGACATGCGTGAACCCTCCTTGACGTCATGCCGACGTCACTCGCGTCACCTATTATAACATCCATGGGAGTGCTCCCTCACAGCCACGGCCTCGAGTTGAGTGGGGTCGCCATGCCTCCGGCGGCCGCGTTTGCCGCGTCCGGAAGGGTGCGGTATAATCGAACCGCTTTGAGCCAACAGGACGATCGGGTTCAGGGTCCCCCTCCGTGCTAAACTGGCTTGGCCGGCCGAAGTCTGCCTCGCCGGGCCGCCGGGAGATGCCGGCCGGCCTCTGGACGAAGTGCCCCCGCTGCGCGAACCTCATCTACCGCAAGGAGCTCGAACGGAACCTGCGCGTCTGCCCGCGCTGCGGCTACCACCACCGGCTGTCGGCGATGGACCGGCTGGCGATGGTTCTCGATCGGGACTCGTTCGAGGAGATCGATGCGGGCCTCGTTCCGGAGGATCCGCTCGGGTTCGTGGACGAGAAGCCGTACCCGCTCCGGGTGGAAGACGCGCAGCGCCGCACGGGACTGCCGGAGGCGCTCGTCACGGGCACGGGGACGATCGAAGGCTGCGGGGCGGTGACCGGCGCGATGGAGTTTGGGTTCATGGGCGGCAGCATGGGATCGGTCGTTGGGGAGAAGGTCGCGCGCGCCGCCGAGCGCGCCGCCCAGCTGCGCCGGCCGTTGATCCTGTTCGCGGCGTCCGGCGGCGCGCGGATGCAGGAGGGCACCCTCTCCCTCTTGCAGATGGCCAAGACAAGCGTCGCGCTGGGGCGGCTCGCCGACGACGGGGTGGCGTTCATCTCCGTGCTGTGCGATCCGACGACCGGCGGGGTGGCCGCCAGCTTCGCCTTTCAGGGTGACGTCATCGTGGCGGAGCCGGGCGCCCTCGTCGGCTTCGCGGGGCGCCGGGTCATCGAGCAGACGATCCGGCAGAAGCTCCCCGAAGGATTCCAGACCGCCGAGTTCCTGCTCGAGCACGGCCTCGTGGATGCGATCGTGCCGCGGCCGGACCTGCGCGCGACGCTCGGGCGCCTACTGCGGCTGTGCGGCGCGCCGGTCGACGCCGGCCGGACCGGCGCCCCCGCCCACGGGTGGCCGTCCGCGGAGGTCTCGACAACCGATGACCACCCATCCGCCTGACCACGCCGGCGCGCCGGAGGCCGCCGGGGTGAACCGCGAGGCCGCCATCGAGCGGGAGCTCTCTGTCGCCGAAGAAGAGATCGAAGAGCTCCGCCGCATCTCCGAAGAAGGCAAGGTGGACCTCGAGGCGCAGATCGCGTCGCTCGAGGCCCGGGCCGAGGAGCTGCGCGAGGCGATCACCCGCGATCCCACTCCATGGCAGACGGTCCAGCTCGCCCGCCACCCGGAGCGGCCGAAAGTTGGCGACTTCATCGCTGGCCTCGCGACCGAGTTTGTCGAACTGCACGGGGACCGCAACTTCCGGGATGACCCCGCCATTATCGCGGGACTGGGCCTGATCGACGGCCGGCCCGCGGCCGTGATCGGCCACGCCAAGGGTCACGACACCCGTGAGAACATCGCCCGGAACTTCGGGATGCCGAACCCCGAGGGCTACCGCAAGGCCACCCGCGTCATGCGGCTGGCCGAGAAGCTGCGCATCCCGATCGTCACGCTGATCGACACGCCCGGAGCGTTTCCCGGCAAGGACGCGGAGGAGCGCGGCCAGAGCGAAGCGATCGCCCGCGCGCTGGTCGAGATGGCGCGCCTCCGCACGCCGATTGTCACCGTGATCACCGGCGAGGGCGGAAGCGGGGGGGCGCTCGCCATCGGGATCGGCGACGTCCTTCTGATGCTGGAGCATGCGATCTACTCGGTGATCTCGCCCGAGGGGTGCGCGGCGATCCTCTGGCGGGACGGCGCGCGCACCCGAGACGCCGCGGAGGCACTCCGGATCACCGCGCGGGACCTGACCGGCTTCGGCATCGTCGACGAAATCGTCCCCGAGCCGCCGGGCGGCGCCCACCGCCACCGCGACGCCGCCGTCGACGCGGTGGCGGGCGCGGTGCGCCGGCACCTCACCGTGCTCACGGCGCAGCCCCTCGAGACGCTGCTCGCCGCCCGGTACGAGAAGTTCCGCCGCGTCGGCCGGCTGCGCGACGTGGGCGCGCCCGAGCAGGCGGCGGATGGCGCTCGGCCGGCCGGCGGAGCCGGGCGGGACGCGGGAGGGCAGGCGGGATGAGCCAGGACGAACGGCTGGACCTCGACCAGATCCGAGCGCTGATCCGGCTCGCCACCGAGTCTGAAATCGCGGAGCTCGAGGTGGACCTTCCGCACATGAAGGTGCGGATCAAGAAGGCCGCCGCCCCCGCCGCGCACCTGTCCAACCCGGGCCCGGCCGCGCCGCCGCGGACGGAAGACCCGGCCGCCGCGCGCGGTAGCGGCTACGTGCCGATCGTCGCGCCGATGGTCGGGACGTTCTTCCGGTCGGCGAAGCCGGACGTCCCACCCTTCGTCGCCGAGGGGGACGCGGTGCAGGTCGGACAGACCGTCTGCATCCTCGAGGCGATGAAGCTCTTCAACGAGATTCCGAGCGAAGTCGCCGGACGCATCGTCCAGATCCTCGCCGACAACGGCGCCCCGGTCGAGTACGGGCAGCCCTTGTTCCTCGTGGATCCCGCCCCCGCGTCCTAGGCCCGGCGTGTTCACCAAGATCCTGATCGCCAACCGCGGGGAGATCGCGGTGCGCGTCATCCGCGCGTGCCGGGAGCTCGGCATCCGAACGGTCGCCGTCTACTCCGAGGCCGACCGGGACGCGCTCCACGTGCGCCTGGCCGACGAGGCGTTCTGCATCGGCCCCCCGCCGTCCCGGGACAGCTACCTCAACATCCCGAACATCATGAGCACCGCGGAGCTGTTCGGGGTGGACGCGGTGCATCCCGGCTACGGCTTCCTCGCGGAGAACCCGCACTTCGCGGAGGTCTGCCAGGACACGCACCTGACGTTCATCGGCCCGCCGGCGCGGGCGATCGAGCAGATGGGGGATAAGTCGGCGGCCCGGCAGCTGATGCGCAAGACGGGGATCCCGATCATTCCGGGCAGCGCGGCGCCGGTCCGCGACGACGCCGCGGCGGTCGCCACCGCCCGCGAGACCGGGTATCCGCTGATGATCAAGGCCGCCGCCGGCGGCGGCGGCCGCGGCATGCGGGTCGTCCACACACCGGAGGACCTGCGGCGGTCGCTCAGCGCCGCCCAGCAGGAGGCCGAAGCGGCGTTTGGAAACGGCGAGGTCTACATCGAAAAGTACCTCGAGCAGCCGCGGCACGTCGAAGTCCAGCTCCTCGCCGACGGCCGCGGCACGGTCGTGGTGCTTGGCGAGCGGGACTGCTCGGTGCAGCGCCGCCACCAGAAGCTCCTCGAAGAGTCGCCCTCGATCGGCCTCAACCCCCGGCTCCGCCGCGCCCTCTTCCGCGCGGCCGCGCGCGCCGCCGAGATCGTCGGGTACGTGAACGCGGGGACGGTCGAGTTCCTCGTCGACAGCGAGGAGCACTTCTATTTTATGGAAATGAACACCCGGATCCAGGTCGAGCATCCGGTCACCGAGATGGTCACGGGCATCGATCTCGTAAAGGAGCAGATCCGGATCGCGGCCGGCGAGCGCCTCACCCTCCCGCGCGAGGTGGAGCCCCGCGGCCATGCGATCGAGTGCCGGATCAACGCCGAGGACCCGGCACGGGATTTCCTGCCGTCGCCCGGCCCGATCACGGCCTTCGTGCCGCCCGGCGGACCGGGGGTCCGGGTGGACACCCACGCGTACGCGGGGTACGTCATTCCGCCGCACTACGACTCCCTCGTCGCCAAGGTGATCGCGTGGGGCCGGGACCGCGAGGAAGCGATCGCGCGGATGCAGCGGGCGCTCGGTGAGTTCGAGATCGGCGGCATCCGGACCACCCTCCCGTTCCATCTCGCGGTCCTGGACAACGCGTTCTTCCGGCGCGGCGAAGTCTACGTCAACTTCGTGCAGCGCCGGATCGACCTGAGCGCGCTTCGCACCTAGCGCGGCGAAGCCGCGCGAGGATCGCGGACACACCGGCCAGCGCCCCGGCCGCGATCAGGCCGAACGCGGCGTACCCGAGCGGCTGAACGGCGGCCGGCACGCCGGCCGACCCGGACCGGAACGCCGCCGTGAAGGTGTCCACCGAGCCGGCGTCCGGGCTGATGCTCGCCACCCCCGCGCTTGTGAACCCGGCCTGGCCCGCCCCGAACCGCATGTAGTAGCGCCAGACGCCGCGGGTGGGAAACGGGTACGCGGCGCGGTACACCCCATCGGCGCCCGGTCGGAGGACGTGGCGGTTGACGACCCCTTTTCCGTTGTAGATCGAGAGGAGCAGCTCGCCGCCGCGCGCGGCGGCGGGCGGATCCAGGCGCACCTCAACGGCGCTCGGACGCCCGGGTCCGGCGTGTGTGATCGTGACGTGCGCCGCCACGGGCGCCGCCGCCGCGATCACAAGACCGGGGACGGCGGTCACGAGCAGCGCGGCGGCCCCCGCCGTGAGCCAGACCGGCGCCCCCTGTCTCACGCGCGGACTCGCGGCGCGGCCCGCGCGGGGCGCTCCGGACGCCCGGGCGCCCCACCGGCGCCGAGCGATCCGGCGGCCGAGGCCGCCGCCGCCCCCGACAACGCCGAGAGGACCAGCGCGGGCCCGAGCGCGCGCAGGAGCGTTGCCGCATCCCAGAAGAGCCGGATGCCGCCGGCGGCGGGCGCGGACGCGTCGATCAGCGCCGCGTTCGCGGCGAGCGTCACGACCCCGCCGGCCAGGCCGGCGAGCCAGCCCGGCGCACGGCGGAGCAGCAACCAATCGACGGCGAGCCCGGTCGGGATCAAGAGCGGGATCGCAGGGCGGGAGTTTCCGGCGAGCCCGCGGTGGGAGACGGCGATCAGCCAGCAGGCGATCGCGATCCTGAGCGCGGTGAAGCCGATCGCCGTGATCGTCGCCGCCCAGGGCCGCGGGGCAAGCCGCGAAATCAGGACCAGCGGGAACACCGGGAGCGCGGCCAAGAGGACCGGGTGCCACACGGACGGGTACTGCGGGACCATGAACTCGTACTCGGCGACGACGAGCACCGCCCAGCCGGCGAGCAGGCAGGCAAAGAAGAGACCGGCGTCTCCGAACAGCCGGCCGCGCCGCGGATCGCCGGCGAGGCCGCGCTCCAGCCAGGCCGAGGCGAGCCCCCCGAAGCAGGCCACCGTGAGCCCGAGAATGCCGACCAGGTGCATCGGCCCCCAGAGCGTCACATCGACTCCGAACAGCCGGTGCCAGAGGTCGTCCAGCGGCACAAACACCAGGACGAGCGCGGCGCCCGCCGCCACGATCAGAACGCCGGCGTGAACGCCCCGGCCCCCCGCGCGCAGGTGGACCGGAGAATCGCGGCGGTCGCGCCACAGCGCGTAGCCGCTCACCACGAGGACGATCACGAGGCTCGTATAGATGAAGTCGTGCGGTGGGGTGAAGAGCGTATCACGGCCCTTGTCGATGTGCCAGGAGATGTCCCAGTAGATGCCGAGGAGTCCGGCGAGCGCGCCGGCGGCCAGCACCGGCAGGACGCCGAGAGTCCAAAGATCCGGTCCCATGAGACATCCTAGTTCCCCGCCGCTTTGCGCCCTCCTCGCCTGCCTCGGCGCGGCCCTTGAGAAAACCTTGAGGGCCGAGGCAAGATTCTTGAGGGCTTCTTGCGCCTGCGCCTGCTACAGTACATGGGCATTCGGAACGGGCAGCAGTCGGGAGCGGCCACGGTGCGCGAGCAGCACGATATCGCAGGCGGCCCCCGGACAGGCAGCGCGCCCAAGGTCGGGCTGCGGCGGGACATCAGCGTCTGGGGTTCGTTCATGTGGGGATACGCCGACGTGGGCGCGGATATCTACGCCGCGCTCGGCATCGTCGTCGCGGCGTCGATGGGCCTTGCCCCTCTGGCGTTCGCCGTCGCGGGCTCGGTGTATGTCCTCATCGGGCTCGCGTACACGGAGCTGGCGAGCTCCTACCCGGTCGCCGGCGGCGGCCAGTACTACACGGCGAGAGGCCTGGGAGATTTCTGGGGGTTCGTCGCCGGGTCGGCGCTGCTCCTCGATTACACGATCGATATCGCCCTCTTCGCCGCCGCGTCGGCCGGCTACATCAACTTCTTCATTCCGGCGTTTCGCGAGGTCTCCGTCACGCTCGGGCCGCTCCAACATCTGCATCCGGTCTGGGCGGCCGAGACGGTCCTGCTCATTCTGTTCCTGGTCTGGTTGAACATCCGCGGCATCCGGGAGTCGTCGCTGTTCAACGAGATCGTGGGCGCGATCGACATGGTCACCGAGTCGTTCGTCATCATCCTGGGGTTCCTCTTCGCCTGGAAGCCCGAACTGCTGGTCCACCAGTTCCAGACGCAACAGCCCACGTTCTCGCAGTTCATGTACGGCTCATCACTCGCGATCATCTCCTACGTCGGGCTCGAGTCGATCTCCCAGGCGGCGCAGGAGACGCGCCGGCCGGCGACGATCATCCCCCGCACGTCGCTGACCCTGATCTTCAGCGTACTGCTGTTTGCGATGGCGTTCTCGGTGCTGGGCATCGGAATGCTGCCGTGGCAGCAGATCGCCGCGCATCAGGACGATCCGGTGGCCCTCCTGGCCCACAACATCCCCCTGATCGGCGTGATCGCCGGCCCGTTCGCCGCGGTCCTGGGGGCCACAATTCTATTGATCTCCGCGAACACCGGCGTGATGGGAAGCTCCCGGCTCACGTTCTCGATGGCCGAGCTGGGCCTCGCCAGCCGGTGGATGGACGTCGTGCACCCACGATACCGGACGCCGCACCGGACGATCATCCTCTTTTCGGCGATGGCCATTGTGGAGGCGCTGCTGTCATTTCTCACGCCGCAGGCTCTCGATACGCTGGGGAACATGTACGCGTTTGGCGCGACGCTAGCGTATCTGCTCGTGTTTGTCTCGCTCGTCCGCCTGCGGTTCGTCGACCCGGTCACCCCGCGCCCGTACCGGGTCCCCCTCAATCTGCGCTGGCGCCGGAACGGTGAGGTCGTGCAGATCCCGATCCTCGGGTTCCTGGGGATCGCAGGGGTCGGGTTAATTCTGTTCGAGGTCATCCTCACGCACACGATCGGCCGGATCGCCGGCCCGTCGTGGGTGGTGCTCTGTGTCGCCTACTACGTCTGGTACCGCCGCCGGCAGGGCTACCCGGTCTGGAGGTCCCTTCCGCGGCACTGGGAAGCCGACCAAATGGCGATCCTGACCTCCGCCGAAGAGTTCTCGCTGCTGGAGGAGTACAAGTTCGCGCTCGCCGCGCGCAAGAAGACGCGCGACCGCCAGCCCCGGCCTCCCGACCCGGGCCGGTCCTCACCCGGGTAGCCCGGTCCACCCGCCCGGGGCGCCGAGGGCCGGTCCCGGACGCACGAGGGTCGATCCCGGGCGCACGAGGGTCGATCCCGGGCGCACCGAGGTCCAGCCCTGGGGCGCCTACTCCGGGCGCACGAACCGCCGGTACACCTCGAGGGCGTCCCGGACCAGCCGCTCGACGTCTTCCACCGTCTTGGGATCGGGCGGAACCAGCTCCATCATGAAGGGGCCGGCATACCCGATCCGCCGCAGGCACGGCACGAACGGCTCCCACGTGGCCCCGCCTCTCGTCGGGAGGAGGTGCTGGTCTCGGCGCCCATCGTTGTCGTGGATGTGGAGGGTGACAAGGTGCGGACCCAGGCGGCACGCGGCGGCGGGTGGCTGGCCCTTGATCCATCCGTGCCCGGTGTCCCAACACGCCCCGAGACCCGCGAGGTCGTGATCGGCGATGAGGCGGAGAAAGTCCTCGGGCGTGACGAAGAAGCCCTCGATCCGGGTGTGGTTCTCGACCACGAGCCGGAGGCCCAGGGGGCCGGCGGCGCCGAGCAACACCCGCAGGCTCTCGGCGTAGTGCGCCCGGCCCACGGCGCGCGCGCCCGGATCCTCCGGCTGGGCGCGCACCGCGTCGCACAGGAAGATGCCCGCCCCCAGATCGGCGGACGCGCGCATCGCCTCCTGCAACACCGTGAGCGTCCGCGCGCGCAGGGCGGCATCCGGCGAGGCGATGTCGAGGGGCTGATAGGCCGGGCTATGGCAGGACCAGAGGCGCAGCCCGTACCGCTCGAGCGCCCGCCGCGTCGCCGCCACGAGCGCCGGGTCGCCGAAATCGAACTCGTCCAGCGTATACCCATGGATCTCGACCAGGGTGACGCCCGCCTCGGCAAAGATCCCGAGGCGCTCGGGCAGCGCGTGGAGTCCGAGGGCGCTCGTGGACAGTCCCAGTTCCATCGATATCAAATGCGCCGGGACGCGCGGAATGCCCTGCGCGGGCCCCGTCGCCAGAGGAGGGGCCGTCTCCAGCGCGGCGAACGGTTTCGCTAGACAGGGGGGAGACCATCTCATGGCGTCGCTGGGACCCGCAGGGATCGGCATTGTCGTCATCGCGCTGCTGCTGTTGTGGAACGGGGTCAAAGTCGTCCGCGAGTATCAGCGTCTCGTCGTGTTCCGGCTCGGCCGCAGCTTCGGCCCGAAGGGGCCGGGGATCGTGTTCCTGATCCCGATGGTGGACAAGGCGGTCTGGGCGGATCTGCGGGAGGTGTTCCTCGAGATCCCCGCGCAGACGTGCATCACCAAGGACAACGCGCCGATCTCGATCGACTTCCTGATCTACTACAAGGTGATCGATCCCCAGCTGAGCGTGATCCAGGTCGGCAACTTCGCCGGGGCGGCGCAGGGCATCGCCACCACCGGGCTGCGCGCCGTGATCGGGGACATCATTCTCGACGACGTGCTGGCCAAGCGGGACCAGATCAACCAGGTCCTGCGCCTCAAGCTCGACGAGGTCACCGAGCGATGGGGCGTCAAGGTGACGACGGTCGAGATCCGCGAGATCACGCCGCCGAAGGACGTGCAGGAGGCGATGACGCGGCAGATGTCGGCCGAGCGCAGCCGGCGGGCGCTCGTCACGGAGGCGGACGGCAAGAAGCAGGCGGCGATCACGATCGCGGAGGGCGCGAAGCAGGCGGCGATCCTCAACGCCGAGGGCGACCGGCAGGCGGCGATCCTCCGGGCCGAGGGGTTCGCGCTCGCCCTCGACAAGATCTTCAGCATCGCGAAGACCGTGGACAGCAACACGATGAGCCTGCAGTACCTGGAAGCGCTCAAGGCGCTCGGCGCCGGTCCGGCGACCAAGTTCATCTTCCCGATGGAGTTCACGCGCCTCTTGCAGCCGTTCCTGGAATACGCCGGGCGATCGTACACGAGCCCCCCGAAGACTCCGTAGCGGAACCGCGCGCGCCAGCGCGCGACACGCGAGGGCCCCCGCTTCGGGGGCCCTCGTCACGTCTGCGGCACGTTGTTGCCGCCGCCGGGCGCCGGTCCTAGAGGATGGCCATGTGCGTCTCGGGGTTGAAGACGTGCATCTTCTTCATGTCGAGCACGACCTCGGTCATCTGGCCCATGCGCGCCTGGCTCCGCGCGTCCACGCGGGCCACGATGCTGTGCTCCCCGGCGGTCAGGTAGAGGATGATATCGGACCCCAGCGGCTCGTGGACGTCCACGTTCGCCCGGAGGGCGGACGCGCTGCCGTGATCGGACACGAACGCCCGGTCGTAGACGTCCTCCGGCCGGATGCCGAAGATGATCGGCCGCCCGGCCCACTCGGCGAGCTTGGGCACGCTCTCGGGGGGCACCTCGGCCCGGAAGACGCCGCCGTCGACGAACAGCTTGCCGTCTTGCTTCGCGAGCTTGGCCTCGATGAAGTTCATCGCCGGGGAGCCGATGAACCCCGCGACGAACAAGTTGACCGGTTGATCGTAGAGGTGCAGCGGGTTGTCGACCTGCTGCACCAGGCCGTCCTTCATCACGACGATCTGGTCGCCCATCGTCATCGCCTCGACCTGGTCGTGGGTGACGTAGATCGTCGTCGTCCGCAGCCGGGCGTGCAGTTTCTTGATTTCCGCGCGGGTCTGGACGCGCAGCTTCGCATCCAGGTTGCTGAGGGGCTCGTCCATCAGAAAGACCTGCGGCTCGCGCACGATCGCCCGCCCGAGGGCCACGCGCTGCCGCTGGCCGCCGGAGAGCTGCTTGGGTTTCCGGTGGAGGAGCTCCTGGATGCCCAGCATCTCGGCGGCTTCCTTGACCCGCCGGTCGATCTCCGGGCGCGGATACTTCCGCAGGCGCAGGCCGAACGCCATGTTGTCGTACACGCTCATGTGCGGGTACAGCGCGTAGTTCTGGAACACCATCGCGATATCGCGGTCCTTCGGCGCGACGTCGTTGACGATCCGGTCTCCGATATAGATGTTGCCCGACGTGGCCTCCTCGAGCCCGGCGATCAGGCGCAGGCAGGTCGTCTTGCCGCACCCCGATGGGCCGACCAGGACGGTGAACTGCTTGTCGGGGATCTCGAGCGAGACGTTGTTGACAGCGACGACGTTGCCGAACTGTTTGACGATCTGCTCGAGCATCACCTTGGCCATCGTGGGCCTCCTCGGACGGGAAACCAGTCTCTGCGCGGCCCCGGGGGCGGGCGCGCCAATGAGTTTTTCCCGTCTCGCCGCTAGCGCTCTTCTACGACACGCACCACAGCTCCCCCTGCCGTCCCGCGTCAGGCCTCGTCCCGCATCCGCCGTTTGACCGTCTCGATCGCCTCGACCGGGGTGGGATCGATCCCCCGGAGGCACGCCAGATAGATGCTGACCAGATCGCCGAGCTGGACCAGCGACAGGAGGCGCGACAGCGCGCGCCGGCCGCGGCCGCGGACTTCGTGCGTGCCGGCCGCGTGCCGGAACGCCAGCTCCGTCGTGACGCGGATCCGGCGGAGGGCGCGCTCCGGCTCGTCCCCGCCGAGGAGCACGATCACCGACACGACGGCGCGCACCTCGGGAGGCGCGCCCCAGCCCACGGTTTCGTTGTGCGTCAGCTCGGGGAACGCATTCCACGCGGCGAGCGTCTTACTGTTCTCGTTGAACTGGCACTTCCAGCGCCGCGCGGCCGCCTCGAGCTCCGGTGAGCCGGCGTAAACGGCGGGGATCCGGCCGGTGAGCTCCCGGGCGAGGCGCTTCGCCGGGTTGCGGATGGTGGGGACGGCCGGTCCCGACTCGGACGCGACCTCCTCCACGACACGGGCGGCCTCCTCGACGTCCTCCGCGCATGAGTCCACGAGCCCCCACCGCTCGAGCGCGGCGAGCGCGGGCACCATCAGATAGCCGAGGGCCGCTCGGGGCGCGAACCCGGCGGGGATCCGGACGACGCCCCCTCCGCCCCGGGCGGCCATCTCGGCGAGCCGCCCGCCCGAGGTGATCGCCAGCACCGTGGCCCCGGCGCGCTGGGCCTCGGTGGTCACCGCGAGCGTCTCCTCCGTCTCGCCGGAGTAACTGGTCGCGATGACGACCGACTCCGGCCCGACGTACCGGGGCAAGCGGGAGTCCCGCACCACGGTGAGGGGCACCGACAGCCGGGCCCCGAGAGAGGCGGCCAGGAGGTCGCCGCCGATGGCGGACCCGCCCATCCCGGCGACGACGACGTGGGCGGGAGACCGTGGGAGCGCCGGGAGCCGCGCCGCGCGGCCGATCTCCCAGGCGTCGCGGACCTGGCGGGAGAGCCCGAGAGCGGTTTGGAGCATGCCGGACGGATCATATGAGGCGTACAGGGACGCGTCGTCGAGGCGCAGCATAGATCAGGGTATTCGCCGGGCGCGCGATCCTCTCCCCGCCGCAGGGACCGCCCGCCGTCGGCCCGAACCCACTACGCGGCCCATCCATCACGTCCGCGCCCAGGATGTCGCACGAACGAGATGGTGCGCGGTAGGCTGCGCGGAAGGGGGGCCCTGCCCGTGGCCAGCGGACCGAAGCGGATCAAGCGGCGGACCCGCCTCAACGGGCGGACGATCGACATCCGCGCGCTGCTCCAGGACCGGGAGTTCATCAAGGTCACCGCGTTCGTGCTGCCCCATGCGATCAAGGCCCGTGTGCTGGAGCTGATGGAGCGGCTGCGGCGTGAACGGATGGAGGCCGGGCTGCGCGCCGAGGCGGCCCGGACCCCGGCGCTGCCTGAAATGACCAACGGTGAGCTGTTCCGCGAGATCACCTGGCGGCTCGACACGCTGCCTCCCGGCGATGCCGAGACGGTCGCGCGGTTCGCGCGCCACGTCACCCGCTGGTACACCGACCGCCAGAAGAAAGCCGCCCGGGCGCGGAGGCGCCAGGCGATGCCCGCCCCGGACTCCCGCTGATGGCGATCCCCCGGCGCGTCCTCCCGAGCGTTGCGCTCCTCCATTACTCCAGCCCGCCTGTGATCGGCGGGGTCGAAAGCGTGCTCGCCCACCAGGCGCTCCGCCTCGCCGCGCGCGGGTTCGAGGTCCACGTCCTCGCAGGCCGCGGGGGGGCGCTCGGCGGCCGGGTGCGGCTGCACCGGCTGCCGCTCCTGGATTCTCGCCACCGCCGGGTGCTCGCGGTCACGCACGAACTGGAGCAGGGCCGGGTGACGCCGGCGTTTTCGGCGCTCACCGCGCAGATCCGGCGCACGCTCGCGCGGGTCCTCGCGGGTACGGACGTCTGCCTCGTGCACAACGCGCTCACGCTGCACAAGAACCTCGCCCTCACGGCGGCCCTCCACCGGCTCGCCTCCGAAGGCTTCCCGGTCCGGTTCGTCGTCTGGTGCCACGACCTCGCCGGGACGAACCCGCAGTACCGGTCCCACCTGCATCCGGGCGAGCCGTGGAGCCTGCTCTCGACCCCGATCCCGGGCGCGACCTACGTGGCGGTGTCGCGCGAGCGCCAGCGCCAGTTGAGCGCCGCGCTCACGCTGCCCGAGGCGCAGATCGAAGTCGTCCCGAACGGCATCGACCCCGCCGCGTTCCTGCACCTGACCCCCGCGGCGCGCTGGCTTGCGGACACGCTGCGGCTGTGGGAGCAGCAGATCGTCCTGCTCCTGCCCGCGCGGATCACGCGGCGCAAGCAGATCGAGTATGCTTTGCGCGTGGTCGCGGAGCTGGTGCGCCGGGAACTGACCGTCCGCCTCCTCGTCACCGGCCCGCTCGGCGCGCACAACCCGCGCAACCAAGAATACTTCGAGGAGCTCCACACGCTTCGGCGGGCGCTCGCGATCGACGAGCACGTCGTGTTCTGCACAGAGCTGCCCGGACCCGACGGGGGCGGGATCGTGCTCTCCGACCGGGTCATGACCGACCTCTACCTGCTGGCCGACGGCCTCCTCCTCCCGAGCCGGGAAGAGGGCTTCGGGCTGCCGCTCCTGGAGGCCGGACTCGCGCGCCTGCCGGCGTTCACGAGCGAGATCGCCCCGCTGCGCGAGATCGGTGGCGATGCGATCCAGACGTTCCGGACCGGCGCCCCGCCGTCCGTCTGCGCCCAGCAGATCATCCACGGGCTGATGGACGACCGCGGCTACCGGCTGCGGCGCCGGATCCTGAGCGGGTACGCGTGGGACGTCATCATGCGGGACCGGATCGTCCCGCTGCTGACGCAGCTCGCCGCCGTGTTGCGCCCATGACGCCGCCCCCGCCGCGGCCGACCGTGGCGTGCCCCCGGTGGACCTCGGAGATCGTCGACCGGTGGTTTGCCGCCAATACGTTCCAGGCCGTCGCGTTCAGCGACCTCGCCCGCCTCGTCGCCCTGAAGCGCCGGCAGGGCGTGACGATCAGCCTCGGGCTTCCGGCGCTCGACGAGGAGCCGACGATCGGCCGCGAGATCGCGGTCCTCCGCCACGCGCTGATGGAAGCCGCGCCGCTCCTCGACGAGATCGTGGTCATCGACAGCGGGTCGGCCGATCGCACGGTCGACGTGGCCCGCCGCCTCGGCGTGCCGGCGTACCTGCACCCGGAGGTCCTCCCCGAGATGGGGACCTACCCGGGAAAGGGCGAGGCGCTGTGGAAGAGCCTCCACGTCCTCCGGGGCGATCTCATCGTCTGGGTGGACACCGACATCCGGAACATCTCCCCCCAGTTCGTGTACGGCCTCGTCGGGCCGCTCCTCCAGGAGCCGCGGATCGGGTACGTGAAGGGCTACTACCAGCGGCCGATCCAGGTCGGCCCGCGCCGCTACGAGACCGGAGGCGGACGCGTCACCGAGCTCACCGCCCGGCCGCTGCTGAACCTGTGCTTTCCCGAGCTCTCCGGCGTGATCCAGCCGCTGGCGGGCGAGTACGCCGGCCGGCGGGAGCTGCTCGAGCAGCTCCCGTTCTTCACCGGCTACGGCGTCGAGATCGGCCTCCTGATCGACATCCTGACCCGGTACGGGCTCGACCGGATCGGCCAGGTGAACCTCGACACGCGCGTGCACCGCAACCGCGAGTTGACGTCGTTGTCCCTCATGGCCTTCGCCATCGTCCAGGTCGTGATGACCCGGCTGGGGGAGCGCACCGGCGCGCCGCTCGCGGAGCAGATGAACCGGGCGATGAAGCTGATCAGCGTGAACGGGGGCCTCTCGCTCGACGTGCGCGAGCTGCACGAACGGGAGCGGCCCCCGATCGTGACGGTGCCGGCCTACCGCGCCCGGCAGGCCGCGCGCAGGGAACCGGACGGCGCCGCGCGGAACCACGGTCTCTGAGATGCCGCTCCCCGACGCCTTCCGTCAGATCGCCCACGACCTGTGGACCCCGCGCCAGCTCGCCGGGGCGATCGAGACCGTGTTGCTCCTGATCGTGATCGCCACCGCCGCGTGGATCATCCTCCGGATGAGCCTGGCGCTCATCCGGCGCACCGGGGCCCGGGTCTACGGGTTTCCCGGGCAGACCCTCACCCCGGTCCTGGAAAACGCGGTCCGGTACCTGATTGGGTTTACCGCCCTCATCGTCATGCTCCAGACGGTCCACGTGAACATCACCGGTGTGCTGGCGAGCGCGGGCGTCGTGGGCGTCGCCTTGGGCTTCGGCGCCCAGTACCTCGTCCGCGACATCCTGGCCGGCATGTTCCTCCTCTCGGAAGGGATCGTGCAGGTCGGCGACACCGTGCGGATCGGTGGGGACACCGGCACCGTCGAGCACATCACGCTCCGGATCACGCAGATCCGGAAGTTCAGCGGAGAGCTCGTGACGATCCCCAACGGCGCCATCGACCGCCTCGGCAATCTGAGCCGGGGCTACGGCCGTGCGGTCGTCCAGGTCACCGTGCCCTACCGGACGGACGTCACGGCCGCGCTCGAGGCGCTCGAGGAGGCCGCGCGCGCGTGGGCCGCGGCGAACCCGTCGGACGCCCAGGGCGAGCCCCAGGTCGACGGGACGATCGACTTCAAGGATACCGGCGCCGTCCTGCAGGTCTCGGTCCGGGTCAGCCCCGGCCGTCAGGCCGCCGCGGAAGCGGATCTGCGGAGGCGGGCGCTCGACGCGCTCGCCGGCCGCGGCATCCGAATTGACACCCGCCTTTCTGCTACAATATAACGAGACTCAGAGCGGGGGTCGGCGCCCCTCGAGCCCTCCCGGTCCGCCTCCGGTCCCGGAGGCGCATCTGCCGCCTCACGCAGGGACACGATGGAACAACCGGTCGGCCACCTGAACCTCACCCTCCACACGCATCTCCCGTTCGTTTTGAACCACGGGCGGTGGCCCCATGGGAGCGACTGGCTCTCCGAGGTCACGGTGGATTGCTACCTCCCGCTGCTCCGGATGCTTAACCGGTTGGCGGCGGACGACCTCGGACCGACGGTCACCCTCAACATCTCCCCGATTCTCTGCGAGCAGATGGCGAGCCCCGTCTTCCGCGAGGAGATCACGGCGTTCCTGACGCAGCGCCTCGAGAGCTGCGACGAGGGGCAGCGGTACTTCACGGACACCCACGATGGGGCGCTGACCGCCCTCTGCGCGTACTGGCGGGAGTTCTACGAGAAGACGCGGGCGCAGTTCGACGCGCTGGAGGGCAACCTGCTCGCGGCGTTCCGGGAGCTTGCGGACCGCGAGGTGATCGAGCTCATCTCGACGGCGGCCACGCACGGATACTTTCCGCTGCTCAGCCGGGACGAGAGCCTGGACCTGCAGCTCCGCACGGCCATCGCCACCCACGCCCGGCATTTCGGGCGCGCCCCGCGCGGCGTGTGGCTGCCGGAATGCGGGTACCGCCCCCGGTACGAGTGGACGCCGCCGGTCGGGCCCCAGAGCGGCAAGGTGCGCTACCGCCGCCGCGGCGTCGAGGAGATCCTGGCCGCGCACCGCCTCGAGTACTTCTTCACCGACATGCACCTCGTGCGCGGCGGGCGCGCGCTCTCGGCGTACCGGGACTACTACCCGAAGCTGCGGGCGGTTCCCGGGCCGGAGAGCCCGTTCATCCGCCGGGGGGCGCGGACCCCGTACGTCTCGTACCGCGTCGCCTCCCGCGGCGGCACCGGCGACGCGACGGCGTTCGTGCGCGATCCCGAGACGACCCTCCAGGTCTGGAGCCGGGAAGCCGGCTATCCCGGCGACGGCGCGTACCTCGAGTTCCACAAGCGCCACTTTCCGGGCGGGCTGCAGCTCTGGCGCGTCACCGACGCGAAGACGGACCTCGCGGACAAGCAGGTGTACGTGCCCGCCCGCGCGGAGGAGCAGGCGCGGGTGCACGCCGACCACTTTGTCGGGCTCGTCCGGGCCCTGCTCGCGCGGCACGCCGACGAGTACGGCGCGCCCGGCATCCTCGCGAGCCCGTTCGACACCGAGCTGTTCGGGCACTGGTGGGCGGAAGGCCCCCTGTGGCTCGAGCACGTCTTCCGAGGGCTGCGCGGGGCGGGCCTCGCCCCGATCACCGCCGGGGCCTACGTCACCAGGTACCCGGCCGACGGGGCCATCACGCTCCTGGAGGGCTCGTGGGGCGAGGGAGGAGACCACCGGGTCTGGCTGAACAAAGATACCGAGTGGACCTGGGAAATGATCTACCAGGCCGAGGAGAACCTGTGGACGTTCGCGGCCGCGGGCGCCTGGCGGTCGCATCCGCTCCTGCGCCGGATCGTCGCGCAGCTCGGCCGGGAGCTGCTGCTCATCGAGGCGTCCGACTGGCAGTTCCTGATCACGACGTGGGCGGCCCGCAACTACGCGGAGACGCGGTTCGCCGAGCACTACGCCGATTTCACCCGCCTCTTCGAACTGGCCGAGCGGGTGCAGACCGGAGGCGCGCTCGCGTGGGAGGACGAGGAGTTCTTATCCGGCAAGGAGGCCCAGGACTTCTGCTTCCCCGACATCGCCGACCACATCGAGGCGGCCGCGCAGCTCCCGCGGCTCTGACGGGGCGCCGATGACCCGCCCGCGTGTCCTCGGGATCATTCTCGCGGGCGGCCGGGGAGAGCGGCTCGAGCCGCTGACCCAGGACCGCAGCAAGCCCGCCGTGCCCTTCGGCAGCAAGTACCGGATCATCGATTTCGTGCTCAGCAACTTCATCAACTCGGGCATCTACTCGCTGTACATCCTGGTGCAGTACAAGTCCCAGTCCCTGATCGATCACATCCGCCGGGGCTGGCGGTTCAGCGCGCTCGTCGACGAGCACTTCATCATCACCGTGCCGCCCCAGATGCGGTGGGGCGAGTCCTGGTACCGGGGCACCGCGGATGCGGTGCTGCAAAACCTGAACCTCATCCGCGACGTCAACCCGGACCTCGTCGCGATCTTCGGCGCCGATCACATCTACCGCATGGACCTCCAGCAAATGGTGGCCGCGCATCTGGACCGGCGGGCGGACGTCACCGTGGGGACCCTCCCGGTCCCGATCGAGACGGCGTCCGGGTTCGGGATCCTCGAGACCGACGCGCACGGCCGGATCATCGGGTGGGCGGAGAAGCCGGACGCGCCCCGCCCGATGCCGGGGGACCCGAGCCGGGCGCTCTCGTCGATGGGGAACTACATCTTCCGGGCCGACGTCCTCGAGGAGGCCCTCGCCGAGGACGCCCGCCGGAGCACCGATCACGACTTTGGACGGACGATCATTCCGGAGCTCTACCCTTACGCGCGCGTCTTCGCCTACGACTTCATGACCAACGAGGTCCCGGGCCTCCGGCCCACCGAGGAGCGCGGCTACTGGCGGGACGTCGGGACGATCGAGGCGTACTGGCGGGCCAACATGGATCTCCTCGGGGAGGCCCCGGCGCTCGACCTGGACAACCCGCGGTGGCCGATCCTCGCCTCCGCGTTTGCCGGGCCGTCCGCCCGGATCATCGAGGGCGCGGTGGAAGACTCCGCGATCGGCGAGGGCACGCTCATCCGCGGCGGCACCGTGCGGCACTCGATCCTCGGCCAGGGCGTCGTGATCGAGCGCGGGGCGGTGATCGAAGACTCCATCATCATGGACAACACCACGGTCGGCAGCGGCACGCGCATCCGCCGGGCGATCGTGGACCGGTTCAACGTGATCGAGCCCGAGACGCTGATCGGATGGGACCCGGACCGGGAGCCCGCCATCGGGGTCCGCGACCCCTCCGGCATCACCGTCGTGCCCCGCGGCGCCACCCGCGTCCGGGGCAGCACACCGGCCCCGCGCTGACCCCGCCGCCCGTCCGGTGACGCCACCGACGCTCCGAGGAAGAGGAGAGACAGATGCCTGACCGCTTCATCTGCGTGCACGGCCACTTCTATCAGCCGCCGCGGGAGAACCCGTGGCTCGAGGCCGTGGAAGTGCAGGATTCCGCCCGGCCCTACCACGACTGGAACGCCCGGGTCACCGCGGAGTGCTACGCGCCGAACGGCGCCTCGCGCGTCCTCGACGCGGACCGCCGCATCCTCGAGATCACGAACAACTACAGCCAGATCAGCTTCAACGTGGGCCCCACCCTCATGGCCTGGATGGAGTCCGCCGCCCCCGAGACGTACGCGCGGATCATCGAAGCCGACCGGGAGAGCCGCGCCCGCCGGGGCGGCCACGGCAACGCCATCGCCCAAGTCTACAATCACATGATCCTGCCTCTCGCCCCCCGGCGGGACAAGGACACGCAGGTGCGCTGGGGGCTGGCCGACTTCCGCCATCGGTTCGGCCGCGAGCCCGAGGGGATGTGGCTGCCCGAAACGGCCGTGGACATCGAGACGCTCGAGGTGCTGGCCGCCCACGGGATCCCCTTCACGATTCTCGCCCCCCACCAGGCCGCCCGCATCCGCCCGCTCCGGGGTGACGGGTGGACCGACGTCTCCGGCGGCCGGATCGATCCCCGGCGGCCGTACCTCTGCCTCCTGCCCAGTGGGGCGATGATCACGCTCTTTTTTTACGACGGCCCGATCTCGCGCGCGGTGGCGTTCGAAGGCCTCCTCGACAGCGGCGAGACGTTCGCCAACCGCTTGAACGGCGGCTTCGAGGCGAACCGGAAAGCCCCGCAGCTCGTCCACATCGCCACCGATGGGGAGTCGTACGGCCATCACCACGCGTTCGGCGAGATGGCCCTGGCGTACGCGCTCCGGCTCGTCGAAGAGCGCGCCCTCGGCCGTCTCACCAACTACGGCGAGTTCCTCGCCCACCACGCGCCGGAGTACCAGGTGGAGATCGCCGAGCCGACGAGCTGGTCCTGCGCCCATGGCATCGAGCGGTGGCGGTCCAACTGCGGGTGCAACGCGGGCCACGCCGGCTGGAATCAGGAGTGGCGCGGCCCGCTCCGCTCGGCGCTCGACTGGCTGCGCGGCGAGCTCACCCGCGTCTTCGAGCGCGAGGGGGCCGGCCGCCTCCGCGATCCGTGGGCGGCCCGCGACGCGTACATCGACGTGATCCTGACCCGGACGCCGGAAGTGATCGACGCGTTCGTCGCGGCCCACGGACAGCCGGGGCTCGACGGGGAGGGCCGCCTGGCCGCGTTGCGGCTCCTCGAGATGCAGCGCCACGCGATGCTCATGTACACCTCGTGCGGCTGGTTCTTCGACGAGCTGTCGGGCATCGAGACGGTGCAGGTGATGAAGTACGCGGCGCGGGCGGTGCAGCTGGCCGGGCGGTTTGGGGAGCGGCTCGAGGACGAGTTTATCGGCCGGCTCGCCGCTGCCAAGAGCAACCTCCGGCAGTGGGGCGATGGCGCGGGCGTCTACCGGCGCGCCGTGCGCCGGTCGATCGTGACGCTCCCGCGGGTCGTCGCCCACTACGGCATCAGCTCGCTGTTCGAATCCTACGGCGAGGAGGAGCGGATCTTCAGCTACACCGTCCGGCGGAGCGACGCGCGGCGGGAGTCGAGCGCCGGCAACTCGCTGGCCGTGGGCCTCGTGACGGCCGCGTCCCGCATCACGGGCCGGACCGCGGACGCGGCCTACGCCGTGCTGCACCTCGGCGGCCACGACTTCCAGTGCGGGGTCCGGATGGACGCCCCGCCGGCCTGGTACGAGCAGATGAAGACCGAGCTGGCCGACGCGTTTCTGGGCCAAGGGTCCAGCGCCGCCGTCCGGATGCTCGACGACCGGTTCGAAAGCTCGCTGTTCGCGCTCCCCGACCTGTTTGTCGAAGAGCGCCGGAAGGTCCTCGGCCTCCTCACCGAGGAGCGCCTCAGCCGGTTCGAGGGCGTCTATCGCGAGCTGTACGACGAGACGCGCTCGCTCCTCGCGTTCATGCGGGACTCCGAAGTGCCGGTGCCGGCGGCCTTCCTCATGTCCGCGGAGTACACCCTCACCCGCGGCCTGGCGCAGGAGCTGCGCCGGGCGGTGACGGAGCCGCTCGCCGACCACGCCTTCGAGATCGCCGGCGAGATGGCCTCATACGACCTGGTGTCCCGGTTTGCCGACGCCGAGCCCCTGCTCCGCCAGGCGCTCGAGGCGCACGCGGAGCGGCTCCGTGCCGACCCGCTCGGGCCCGACCTGGGGCAGGTCCACCGGCTCCTCGATCTGGCCGAGACGCTCGGGGTCGTGCCCAGCCTGTGGCAGACGCAGAACGCCTACCACACCGCCGTTCAGGACTACCGCGAGATGCTCACCGGCGCCGGTGCCGGCGAAGAGCAGACCCGGGAGTTCTGGCGACTCGGCGAGCGGCTCAACTTCAACATGGACCGGCTGCGCGCGCCGGTCGCGGCCGGCTAGATCGCGCTCGGCCCCGAGTCCCGCCGGGACTCGAGCGTCAGTGACCCTCGCCTTCTCTGTCTTTGGCCGGCAGCGTCCTCGGGGTCGGCAGTTTCTTCACGACGTTCGCGATTATGAGGCGGTAGTGAGCGACCCCCGCGGCATCCACCTCGACGATCCTGAGGTATGCCGTGCCGACCTTGGTCCCGTCAAGCGTGTAGTCGCTCTTCTTGTCCACCGTCGAGCTTCACGATGCCCGGGTTGATGTCGTACTTGTTCCGACCTGCCCAATCCCCACTGACGTCGTACGATTCCTCCAGGTGACCCTCACGACGCTGACACCCAGGCCGACGATCTTGAAAGGAACTCCCCAGCTTCCGTTCGCCTGGTCAGGGTCGCGCACCTGAAGGGGACTCGCGGCAATGAGGGTCGCGCCGTTGACGTCCGCATCAAGAGGCTGGACGTTGACCCGATCCACGGTGAAATCATCCCCGGGCCGGGCGAGCGGCTGCAGCCGGCCGTCGGCACCGACGGCCCCGGACACGATGGGCACATCAACGGGGACCGCGCCCGCTTACAGGGCGGGGGCCAGCACGAACAGGAGCGCGCACAGGTAAGTGACGTGATGGCGCCGCCGTCGCATCGTGACCTCCGTGGAGCGCGCATAGGTCTGCTGCCGCGAACCCCGTCGTTCCTTACAAGCGCGCGGATGTTTCTCCTCCCCGCACTCCCGCGATCCGGGGGTCTCTGAACAGGGATTTCCCGGTTTGAGGACGTACTGATTTGACCGGGCGTCGTGGGCGGCGGCCGCAACGCTGCCTGCTTGAGTATTACATGCCCGCGCCAGACATCCCGATCTGAGCCACACCCGACCGCCGCAGGGGGCCTACGCTGCCGGACGACCTCGCGTTTCACTGGAGCATGCTCAACGACTTCGACCGGAACGCCGCCTACCGCGCGGCGATCCGGGAAAGCGCCGCGGGACGGGTAGTCTACGACCTTGGCGCGGGCGTCGGCCCGATGTCCTACTATGCGCTGGCGGCGGGGGCGCGGCGCGTCTACGGGTTCGAGATCGACGGCGCTGCCTTCGCATATCTGCGCCGGCTCAGACGGCGGTTCCGCAACTTCGTGCCGCTCAGGCGGGACGTCGTCCGCGGCCGCCTCCCGGAGGCGGTGCCGGAGGTCATCGTCTGCGAGATGTGGTCGGCGTGGCTGACCGAGTGGCCCATGGCCAAGGCCCTCAGCCGGCTCCTCGCCCGCGCGCCCGGCGCCACCGTGATCCCGGCGCGAGGGCACCACGTCGTGCAACTGGTGCGCGCGCGGCACCGGGCGGGCCTGCCGATCGAGATCGTTCCCGGCACGACGGCCTCCTTGATCAACGAGACGCCGGCTACCATGGAGATGTCGCTCCCGGCGCTCGCGTGCGTGACCGAGTTCGCAGCACCCCTCGCCCCGGTACACGTCACGGTGCCGCTCACCCCGCTCACGACGGGCCGCGTCAACGCGGTCCGCCTCTACAGTTACGAAGAGGTGTCCCCGGGGCGCATCCTCACACGGCTCGGGAGCCGGAGCGATGAGATCATCCGGTGGATCCCCCCGCTGGACGTGCGCCGGGGACGGCAGGTGCATCTTCGAATCGAGCACGCCTGGGGTGCGCGCATCGCGGTGCGCGTCGAATGAAATCGGCGCGCGCCCGGCAGTAAGCGCCCCGGCCCGTATCGAAGCAGGGTGCTCGGAGCGCCGGCCTCACAGGCGCCCGGCCGGCAACACCAGGGGGGAAGCATATGGGCAGGTCTCGGCCGCTCGCACCCGTTCTGGCGATCATCGCGCTCGTACTCGCAGGGGTGCGGGCGGATGCCGTGCCCACCTCGACAGTGATCCAGACCGTGGGTGGGCCCGACGTCCAGCCCGGGTGGGAGATCCAGATGCCGATTGCGCCCCCGGGGCCCGGATTTACGAGCGCCAGCGCCGAGTCGTCGGACCCCTCAGCCGTGACGGTCGACCAGCCCAACGCGGCCGGAGGCGGCCTGAGCGTCCACTGCACCGTGGTCAGCAACGACATGCAACTCGGCTGGGGCGGCGCGGTCGTCACCGTCACGTGGACCAACCCGACGACGAAGGCCGTGCGAAAGCAGTTCTTTGTCGTCGACGCCGGGGCGGGCGTCGGCGGATCGCGGGCGGAAACCGCGCGGGTCGGCGACAACGTCTGGGAGACCCAGACGGGCACCGCCGTCACGACGTTCACCTGCGGCGGCGGCCGGCCGGTGTCCGGCCCCGATCCGCGGTACCCGAAGACCATCGTCGCGCTGAGACCGGGAATGGGGATCCTGGTCGTGCGTGACAAGGACACCAAACGGGTCACCGTGGTCGTCCTGACCGTCCAAGCAAAGGATGCTGCGGCTACCATACCGGCGCCCACCACACCGGCGCCGGCCGCGCCGAGGCAGCCGGACAAGGAAGGTGGGGGGGACTAGGCAAGCACCGCGCCGGCTGAGCGCAGGGCACGGGTAACGCACTAGGATTGGAGGAGGAAATGATGGGGACATCGGAGATCGAGGTATTACAGGCCCGATTGTCGGCAGTCGAGCGCAAGTTCCGCATCATGTCCGTGGCGTGGCTTGTGGGCCTTGTCGTGGCAGTCGTGCTTGGGATCGGCGCGCAGCGGGTCGCCTCGCAGACCCAGACGCTCAGCGCGCGTCAGCTCAACATTGTGGATGACGCGGGCCGGACCCGCATCTCCCTCGGGCTGACCACCTCAGGGACGCCGGCCATCTGGGAATATGACACGGCCGGGAAGACGCGGGTGTATCTCGGCTTCGGCGCGCAGCGCCCGACCCCGGTCTTCATTCTCGCCGATGAGAACGGGCAGGATCGGATCAACCTGGGATTCAGCGTGACGGGAGTGTCCACGCCCCAGCTCGCGCTGTCAGACCCGCGCGGGATTCAGCGCCTGTATTTCGGCTGGAGCACCACGGAGAAACCCGTCCTGTACGTGCATGACGAATCGGACAGAGATCTCTGGCATGCGCCGTGACCTGCCGGCCTGAGCCCGCCAGCCGGGTCAGCCTCGCCGGCTGACGACCCCGGGCTCGTAAGGGGGCGGGCTACGCCCGGGCCCGCTCCTCCGGCGCCGCGCGTCATCCAAGGAGCCGTTCCAAGAGGAACACCGCCGCCCGCTTGTCGAGCGGCTCGTTCAGGTTGCCGCACTTGGGCGACTGGATGCACGAGGGGCACCCGGCTTCGCATGGACACCGCGCGATCGCGTCGAGCGTGCGCGTGAGCAGGCCATCGAGGAGCTCGAACCCCTTCTCGGTGATCCCCACGCCCCCGGGATAGCCTTCGTAGATGAAGATCGTGGCGCGCCCCGTATCCGGGTACTCGGGGTAGCTCACGCCGCCGACGTCCCACCGGTCGCACATCGCAAACAGCGGGAGGAGGCCGATCGCGGCGTGCTCCACCGCGTGGATCCCCCCGGCCAGGTCGAGCCCCGCCGCTCCGACGGCCTCCGCGAGGCCCTCCGGGAGCACGAGCCACAGCGCGGTCGTGAGCAGCTCCTCCTCCGGCATGTCGAGCGGCTCGACGCCCAGCACCGTGTCCGTGAACAGCTGCTTGCGCCGGTACTCGACGACCTGCTGGGTCACCCGCACGTCGCCGAAGTGGGCCGTCGCCTCGCCGAGCGGCCGGGCGGTGTGCTCGCGGACGATCGCGAGATCGGTGAGGACGCGGGCCTCGGTGTAGTACCGGCCGTCGTCCGGCTCCGCGACCGCCGTGTGCGTCACAAGATCCAGGCGGGTCACGCGGTAAGCGTCCCCTTGATGCAGGTAGATCGCCCCCTCGTGGACTTGCTCGAACGCCCGGGCAGCGTCCACGGTGCCGAGCAGCCGGCGCGTCCGGCCGTTCACGATCCGGTAGAGATCCCCCGACGCCGCGCGGATATCCACCCCGCTCGCCGGGTACGCGCGCGCGGGCGGGTGCCAGCGGTCGCGCCGGCGCACGAGCGCGCCTAACCCCTCGAGCGCCTCGGCGACCTCGCGCATCCGGGGCCCAAAGAGCGCCTCGTCCCCCGGCCACAGCGCGATCTCGCTCGCCGCGCACCGCAAATGGGCGGCCAGGATGTACGGATTCTCCGGGTCCACGATCGCGTGCTCGACCGGCCGGCCGAAGAAGTACGCCGGCTCGCGCATCAGGTACTGGTCGAGCGCGTCCTCGAGCGCGATCAGCACGGCCAGCGAGGCGTCTTGGCCGCGGCCCGCGCGGCCCGCCCGCTGCCAGACGCTCGCCATCGTCCCGGGATAGCCGACGAGCACCGCCGCGTCGAGGCCGCCGACGTCGATCCCCAGCTCGAGCGCGCTCGTGCTCACGACCCCGGCCAGCTCGCCGCGGAACAGCCGCTGCTCGATCTCCCGGCGCTCCGCCGGCAGGTAGCCGGCCCGGTACGGGCTGATCCGGGCGGCCAGGGCCGGCGCGTCCTCGAGCGCTTCGACCGCGTATCGGTAGACGAGCTCCGTGATCTTCCGCGCTTTGGTGAACACGATCGTCCGGATTCCCCGGCGCACGAGGGCGGCGAGGAGCCAGCTCGCTTCCGTGTACGGGCTGCGCCGGTGCATGCGCGCGCGCTCGGTCACGGGCGGATTCCACAGCGCGAACCGGCGGGGTCCCCTGGGCGCGCCGCCGCCCGCGATCACCCGGAGCGGCACCCCGGTGAGGCGCCGGCCGAACTCGTCAGGGTTGGCGATCGTCGCGGAGGTGCAGATGATCCGGGGATCGGCGCCGCGGAGGCGGCAGAGCCGCCTGAGGCGCCGGAGGATGAGGGCGACGTGGCTCCCGAAGACGCCCCGGTACACGTGCATGTCGTCCAGCACGACGTAGCGGAGCGCCTTGAGAAACGGCGTCCACCGGAAGTGCTGCGGCAGGATCCCGACGTGGAGCATGTCGGGGTTGGTCAGGAGGATCTGGGCGTCCTGGCGGAGCTGCCGGCGCGCTTCCGCGGGCGTATCGCCGTCATATGTTCCGACCCGCACGCCAAGCCCGAACTCGCCGAGCGCGCCGACTTGATCTTGCGCGAGTGCCTTCGTCGGGTAGATAAACAGCGCCCGGGCACTGGGGTCCGCCAGCAGCGTCTCGAGGACCGGCAGCATGTAGCACAGCGTCTTGCCGCTGGCCGTCGAGGTCGTCACGATCACCGACTCGCCGCCCCGGACCGCCTCGAGGGCCTCGGCCTGGTGCGTGTAGAGTTGCGTGATCCCTTGGCGGCCGAGCGTCTCGTCGAGCGGCGAGGGAAGCGGCGTCCGGAGGATGCCGTAGCGCGGCGGGTGGGGCGGGAACTGCTCCTCGTGCACGATCTGATCCCGGTACAGGGGCTCCCCCCGGATCTCCCCGAGGAGGCGGGCGACGTCCATGCCCCGGTGTTCGGTGCGGGGACGACGGGTGCCTGTGTGGGATGCGTTTGCGAAATCCCTGGAAAACGCGCCTAACCCAATCGCTGCATCTGCAGTTTGCAGATCAAGCACGCCTTGGACAATCAGTGCCGATCTCGAAGAAATTTCCCACCGCGCGAAACAGGCGCTCGTCCAATTCACGCAAAAAATGTGACATCGAAACAACGAGATGGGCAGTACGATCTATTTTCAGGGGGTGCACGTTAATCCGATCGGTCCACACACATCCCGGCGAGACGTTGCCTAGACATCGGGTCAAGAGCATCGACGGCCCGCCGTTCTAGGACGAACACCGGGCGAAGCCGGCGAACCCATCGCAACTCGGCCCACCGGCGCAGAATGCCGGAGGCGTTATCCGGACGCGCAAGGAACCGGAGCGCGACGACCGGATCGATCCGTACCTCAATGAGACGATCACCGCGGCGTGCGGCACGAAGACGGACCCGGGGATCACTCACCAGCCGCTGGACGAACTGCGAAAGCACTTCCAGCTCTTCCGGAGAAGGAGTTGCACGCGCATCATCAGGATACTTCTGAGGGCGAACTCTGTCGGCCGGTCCGTTGACGTACTCGGGCCGGCCCGACGCACCGGCCGGGACGGGAGGCTCGGATCGGACAGGCGCCGTCTGGCCAGGGCGCTCATGCGAATAACCCTCTGCGGGGGAACCTTGGATTTCAGGCCCAGAACCTGAAGTTCGTCCATCTGGTGGAACATCTGCTTCCTCGTCGCTGTGGTTCCGCCTGTGCCACAGATGGTGATACACGACGAGTTCAGCCGTCGCGGGTGGCCTGTCTGGGATGGAATCCCGGTATTCAGGCCTCACGTAAAAGGGCGGGCACCATAGCCGGGCCGCCGGGCGGCGGGGGCTGCGAAGCAGGATCTCGTCCTCGGCAGCATCAATGCCTTGAAGTTCCTCCGGACGGCGCAGTGGAACCGGGATCTCGCGGCGATGTTCGCTCATGTGACGGCCATTGGCACCCCATCCTCGGGCGCGGGCAACGTCTTCACCTGACGTAGTCCCCAAGGCACGGCTCAGGCGATCGGCGTCGCCATCGGATAGAAGCGGGAAGTAGATTTTCGTCGCGAGGTTCGCAGCGATCGCAGCCCAGCCGTCACGGCCGTACACATGCTCCCCCTGTGCCTCGCTTTGAACCGTGGCAAGCACCGAAACCCGGCGGCTACGGAACGTCGCGAGGTTATCTGCCAGTCCGGGAAGCGGGCCCCACGCCGGCAGCTCCTCGAGCACCTGCACGACCCGAATCTGCTCGTCGGCGCGTCTTGGGCTGAGGAGCCGTGAAGCTAGGTCAAGCAGGAAGAGACGGCACAGCGCGCGCAGTCTCCCGAGCGCCGCCTGCGGGATCCCAACGATCAACAACACGGGCTCTCTCCGGAGCCGGCCGAGATCCACGCCATCCCAAGCGCCGCCGATTCCCGTCGCGCGGCAGACTGTCTCATCCGCCCAAGCTTCGAGGCGAGTGGCGATTCCCTGAAGGATACCCGCCTCGTCCTTCGGCAGCATCGCTCGATACGTGCCGAGGTGGGCCGCGACCCGATGCGCGGCCGGGTGAGCCTGGACGTACGCCTGCACGGCTCCCGGCCCGGCCTCGCATAATACCCGCAGACGTTCGAGCGTCACGGGGCCGCCATCGGTTGCCAGTGCGACGCAGAGCGCAGCGCAGACCTGCCGTTCGGCGCCGATCCAATAGAACAGATCGGGGTTCCCGTCGGCCGTGTCGTCGAACAGGAGCGCCGCGAAACGATGCGCCGCCCCAATCGTGCGACATCCGCGAAGGGGGTTCCACCGCAGGGAGACCGGATCGAGCGGCGCGAAGACGAGCACGTCCCGCCCCCGCCGCCACCACTCCGGAGCGGCCAGGATAAGACTGTCGTCTTCGCCATACTTGAGATCAAGCGCGACAATGGAGACGTCCGCTCGAGCAGCCTCAAGCAGCACCGGGAACGTGATGGCTGTCGTTTTGTGCGCGCCGGTCAACCCGATCACAAGGACGTGCCGGCCGAGGTCTTCTTCCGTTAGCGATGCCCTTGATCTGAGGAAAGGCCGGCCGCGGCACGCCATCGACCGCGAAACATAGCCGAGGGGAAACCAGTCCACGCGGGAACGGCGGATCAAGCGACGTAAATCGCCGCGATCTGCGAAGCGTGCCTCGCCTGTCGGCGGTCTCGGATCGGCGGCCTCGGCGCGCAATGCGATCGCCCAGATGCACGCTCCGCCACCAAGCAGCAACGCGAGCCGCAAGATCTGCGCGTGTGCGACGATGGCCGCAGTAACGATGGATGTAACCCCAAGGCGGCAGCGCGCCGACTCGAGACACGTGCGCACCCACAGCCGCGGGGCGGGGGCCGCCTGTCCGACGGCTCTCGCCGCTCCCCGCTCGGGAAGGCGGAGAGCAGCCGCCGTATCTCGCAGCACCCCGGCCATACCGATGACTCCGCAGGCGCCTCCGATCGCAAGCAGAGCGATCGCTGGTCCAAAAACTGGGGCTCTCATCGGACAAACGGAATCCCGTAACCCTCGGGCACCGCCCGCAGGGTCAGCACGCACCGCACCCCCTCCCAGTGAATGAACAGGAAGACCGCATACCCCCACCGTTCATACGACGAAAGATCGCTCAGCCATGGCGCAGCCGCCTTGAGCATCTCGACGGCCGGATCGCCGGGAGTCCGGAGTCTATCAATAACACGGGCGATCGCGGCACGACCGGAAGGATTTCGTGATGGTCCGGCTTCAAGTGCCTCCGCGATTCGTGCAGCGATCGGAGGACCGCCCACAGGGCTGGTGACCAGCACCATGGTCGCGCCGGGTCCGGGACAGCCATCCCAGAAATACGGCACGAATGGATAGACTGGAGTCTCTACTGAACCTCCGGGCCAGTGCCGCACGACTTCAACCCTTCCCGCAGCAGCGTCCACAAACGAGAGCACAGCAGCGGTGCTACCCGCCGGCTCTGGACTTCCGAATCCCGAAGACGCGCAAGTCGCACATGCGCCGATCGCCGCGAGGAGGCGGATCCCCCATCCCGAGCGCCTCACACGGACCCGGCGACACTGTACCACACCGCCTTCGGGGAGATGCGCCGCCACCATCAGGAGAAGCGACCTCCTGCTTTCATGACGGTCGTCGCGTCCTGTGCTCTCCCGCTGCCCCAGGGCTGCCGATCTCCCCCCGCGGGGACGGTGACGTTTGGCTCGGCGTAATCGCCACCAGACCGTGCATGCCAGCCTGCCGCCTGCCCTCGAAGCCACAGCGGGCCGCCGAGGATGTGTTCACCAAAGGCAACACCATCGATGAACTGACCGATCAGGCGTTCCGAGCGGAGCATGACGTACACACCCATGCCAGTGCCGACGAGCATTAGGAAGAGGAACCAAGTCAGGCGCAGCAACAGTCCCAAAAGAGCGGCTGGACCTCCATCCGGCGTCCCTCCCGGCTGCTGCGGCCCGGTTTGCATAGTGGATGCCACTTCGCGGACGGGCACGATCACTGCGAGGTATAGCACGGCGGCATGAATCACGCGGACGCAGAAGACAACCAGACCTGTTCGGACGATTACCGCAACCCAGCGCGCCGTCCACCGTTGTGTGCTTGGCGCCGCCAGCAGCGCGAGCGCCAGAGGTGCCAGGAAGATGGCCAGCACGAGCGTAAGGTGCGCAAAAAAGAGGATGGCCAGGTAGACCATTACGCCGAATGCGAACAGTAGAACCCCGAGGATCAGGCCGATGGCCAGCACGGCCATCGCCCACGGGTATGCGAACCATGGGCCGACCAGGTTGAACATCGTCCCCATCTGGGGTGTCAGCCACTCCTGGACGAACTGACTCCAGCTCTGTCCGACCAGCCCGTCGAGCACAGCAGTTCCCGCGCCTCGCAGCGCCTCGAAACCGGCAACGATCACGTGAGTGACAGATCCCACGGCGGTAAGCAGCCCTCCCGCCACGGCCAGTCGGCCAAACGCGTCGATCAGATCGGGATCGCGGCCCGGGCGTGTCGATGTTGCAATGTAGCCGAGCCAGAGAACGGCCAGCAGCGCCCACGCCAGCCTGAGCATTGATCCCGTCGCTCCTGTCGCAACGAGCCACCCCTGCAGGGTGGCGAAGACATCCGCGATACCTCGCTCGACGGCGAGCATTCGAGTTCTGCCCCGCTCTAGTACAACGGATCCAAGCGCACCTCATCATTGGTGGGTTCCCCAGCAGCACCCAGCATCTGGCGGAGCAACACCGCACCGGTTCCCACGGCATCTGCAAATCCGAGCCTCGCATCGAGCGCCCGACTGTCGCGGTCCGCTTCACGGGCGGTGAGGGCACCGACGCTCGCGGCCAGCGCGCCAATCTGGGTGCTGACATTCGCGGTCTGCTGGGTCAGCAACGTGAGGCGGTCGCCGACCGCTTCAGTGAGCTGAGCCTGCTGGCGCATCCCCATGCCCATTCCGGCGACCAGCAGCTGAACGCCCGCCCGAGTACTCGGCAGGTCCTGGGCACCCGATAAGAGCGTATCTCCGGCTTGATATCCTGAGGCAACGGCGGCAGGCAGCAGCGGATCCCGGGCGGCAGCCGCTGCTGCGAGGGAAGTTGCACGCACCGCGGCGACCTGTCCTACGGCGCCACTCGTGACGATTTCGTCGGTTGCTTCGATGCCCGCGGCTGCCTGGGAAAGGACCGGGCTCTGGCCAATGTACACGCGGTGGCCGGCCTCCGAACTTCCCGGCACCGGGAGGAAGCGGAGCTTGGCAAGGAGCGTTTCCAGGGCGGTTCGCAACTCCCGCGGCAGGCGCATTATCTGACCCACCAGATCCGGCAACTCCAACCCTTGAGGCAGCTGGCCAGGAGATTCCCAGATGATCCGCGCCAGCGCGTCCGCGGCGGCGTACTGGGCGGCGTCGGCCCACTGGGCCAACCGGTCACGCGCTTCCTCTAGGATTGTGACGAGGCGCCCCAGTTCCGGGAGGATCGGCGGAAAAGCACCGGCCCGCTCCGCCCAACCAGAGTCCGCCGGGCCAAGCGGGGGGAGGAACGGTGGAGTTCTAGGCGGAACCGGGAGGAACGGACGTGGGTCTGGAAGGGCCGGCGGCCAAGGCAAGAACTGGAGCGTACCAAAGGTACCCGCGGGAGGCGCCGACTTCATGGCGCTCAGCGCATCCGCGGACCCCACCGATCCCCCGACAAGCACGATTGCCACCGTCAGCACGATCCCGGCGCGCATCAACGACTCTCGCGGCATGCGGTCCTCCTCGACGCGGCCAGCTGTTGGATCGCCGGCCAAGCGCCGATCTCAGCGGCAAGGTGGTCCCGTTCCCGCCGCTCCTCAGCGGTCGTCGTCGCGATCAAATAGTCTTCAGGGATCTCGCGGACGATTGCCACGCCGCCCTCGCGCCCCTCGAGCAGATCCAACACAACGAGCACTTCGTTGAAGACGCCGCGCCGTTGCCCGAGGCTCTTCCAAAGCGCTCGGTACTGATCATTGAGATTGAGCAAAGGGGCCACGCCGTCGACATCGGCGGCGCGCGTCAGGATCTTCAGGGGGGCATTCTCCAAGATTCCGCGGGCGTGCTCGCTTTCGAAATCCTGCAGGCGCTGGCTGATCGCCATGATGCCCGCCCCAAACTTTCGGAACCGTCGGAACATCCCCACCAACGACTCCGCGGCCACGCGGTTGAGGAGCGCCGCCCATGTCTCATCGCTTACCACGTACTTGAGGCGCCCTTCCTCCATCCGGATCCGACGGTAGATGAGGTGGTTTGCTAGCAGGGCGGCGATCGGAAGCAGCTCCGGATACTGCTCATCCAACCCTTCGGTATCAAGGCAGACGATCGAGGCGTGAAGATCGACGGTCGAGGGGCGGTCGAGGAGGCGGGCATAGAGCCCGTGATCCACCCAGAGCTCCAGGCGGCGGGCGATGCTGCGGGCCACGGCCCACTCTTCGGGGCCCGCATCGTGTCCGCCGACCTGCTCAAATGTCCGGAGCGTGCGAACGAGATCGTGGAGAAACACGGGGGCGCCGGCTGCGCGCACATACGTCTGCCGGATCGCGGACTCGAGTACGGCTGTCTCCTGGCGGCCGAAGCTCCCGCCCGGCTCAACGACCATCAACGCGACCAGGCTGCGAAGAAGGCCGAGCTGAGCGGGATCAGGCTCCGTCTCCCCCGGAAGCAGGTCAAACGGGTTCACCGCAACATCCGCGTCCGGGGCCAGATGGACGTGCTGCCCACCGAAGACGTCGCAGAACGCCCGATACGATCCCCCTTTGTCCACGATAAAGATGACCGGATCGAGCGCGAGCAAGTGCGACAACCAGGTAATCGCAAAATGGGTCTTTCCTCCCCCCGACTCGCCGACGACGATCGCGTTCCAGGAGGGCAGGCGCGGATCGAACGGGTCGAGGGACGCCAGGCTGCCACCGCGGGTGTGGAGCGGGCAGACCGGCCGCACCGCACCCCGCCAGGGGCCGTAGCACGGGATGAAATCGGCGGCGTTCCCGGTCAGCATCCTCAGCAGTCTCTCGTTGGGCAGGCCGCTAAACGGCGCGAGCTGCATGAACTGCCGGCGCAGAGCGACCGATTCGATACGGGCATCGACTCCAGGGATCTGCCGAAACGCATCCAGCGCGCGTCGCGCAGTGGCACGAACGTCATCCGGGCGCGGCTCTTGCAGAACCACCGCGGCGCCCACCCGCATCACACGTTCACTGGTCAGCTGAACGGCGTCCAGCGCACTGGCGATCTGGCGCTCTACCGCACGCGTGTTGGAATCTCCACCGTCCTGAGCGAGGACCGCCTGACGACTTAACCGGCTCTTCAACTCTAACCGCTTCAACTGATCGGAGCGGGGATCGTTCCATGCCTCGACGATCAGCCAGAAGCTGCCCGGTAGACCGAGGAGTTGCCCCAACACGTTCGGCGTCGTCGGTCTGTCCGGCAGCAGATCCATCGCGACGACCGCGTGCGCGTAGCTGTCCATCCAGAGAAAATCCCATCGGCGGTACAAATCGGACCGCACAACGGCAGTACGGAGCGACTGCCGTCCCGGCGCGAATCCGGCCGCCAGAAGCCATCGCGGCATCTCGATCGTCTGGGCCTCGTCTGACACCGGCGACGGCATCCCGGCGCGCTTCCGGGCAGGATTGAAGTACCTCCAGATCGCCCCCGCCAGCTCCCCGTCGGCGAGGGGCCGCGCGTGAAAGCCACATCGTTCGCAGTGCCCAACCATGGTTTCCCGCAGCACGCTTAATTCGTCTCGGTGACGCCGATAGACGTCCGCGCCGACCGGGGTCCACCATCGCCGCGAGCGCTTGGGGGGATGATAGGACAGATCGAAGAGAACACGGTAGTTGATGAGGTGACCGGCAGCGTGGGCGTTGCTCAGCGCGGCGAGCCGTCGACGGTGGAGCTCGCGGACGATCGGATGCGGGCTCGAGCAGTTCTCGGCGTAAACGCGCAGCAGTGCGGTATAGTCGGCATGCACTTCCACGAGGACCCGCAGGCACTCGCCTTCGGGGACGGCGGTGTTAAGGAGCGTCCGCAGCCGATCATTGCTCCTTGCCAGCTGCACGGCATCCCAGACCTCGGTGCCCGGGAGCGTCACCTCGAACCCCAGCCGGTAGCTCCCATCCCGCAGGACCACAGCTCCGTCGCGGATCACCCAGTAGGGAAGCTCGCGGGTAAGGTTGCCGAGCGGCGCGCGAAGTGGCACGGCGTTAGAGGACATACGGATTGACGTCCTGGTCAGGCAAGAGCGCATAGGTGTCTGGCTCGCCGAGATATTCCAGGAGATGGCGGAGGAAGTGCCGGGGAGTTCGCTCCCGTACACGCCGCCACATGAGGAACAGCAGTCCCGTGCCCAGCGCGGAGACGCCTGCTTCAGCCCGTGGCCACCCGAGCATCCCACCGACGACGAGATCGCTCATCCGCGAAAGGACCACAAAGCCCACGCCGAGGCCAAACCAATCCTCGAGCTCTATGCCGAGCAATGTCACCGGCGCATCAAGTTTCCGGTAGATCGGATGGGTAGGCAGCATCGACTTAGCCGTGAATCATCCGGATGATCTGACCACCGAAGAACAGGACCACGGACCCAATGATCACCCAGAGCGCGTTCCGGATCCCGTTCCGGTGATCCGCCACGATGACCGCCCCGGCGACGAGGAGCGCGGCGGTAGCATACGCTAACCCGAACGCGCCAGAGAGGCTCGTCGCCGCCTGATTAAACAGATTGGTCAGCGGCGCGAAGAGGTCTCCCGTTGGAGCGGATCCGCCGGCCGGCAAGGGCCCTGTCACTTGTCCGTACACGGGGCTGCCGAATGCAACGGTCGCCATCGTGCCCAGGATGCCCTCGCTCAGCCATTGCACGACTCGAGGGTACACTCATGGCACCTCCGTTAGCAGAATGACCAGGGACGCGCCCGCGTCGATCTCTGTCGTCGCGACCGGGCCGTCCGCGACACCGCGGGGCTCGAATCCGGAAGCCAGCCGAGCCGCGACATACGCCCAGGGCGGAGCCGGCGGCCCAGATGCGAGCTGTGCCCAGCCATCCATCAACGTCACCTGCCCTTGCCGCACGAGGGCTTGAACGTAGTCCGCCGTGGCCTGCAATGCAGCAGCAGCGACTACCCCGGCGGCTTGCGGGTGTCGCAGCGCTGTGCGGCCGAGAAGCCCAGGAACCAGCCGGCCGGGATCCAGGGCGGCGCCGCGGACGGCGCTGGAGACTCCGGGCACGGCAAGCGTGAATCCAACCTGGACTAGACCCTCAGGGCCCAAGGATGCGTGGCCCAGCCAGGTTCCTTTCGGATCAGCGCTCTCAGCGATCACTGGAACAGAAGGGCCACCTTGCACGACGACCAGGCCGGTGGCAAAGTGGGCCTGCACGCGTTGACCGATCGTCCATTGAGGAGGGCTCGACGGTGCCGCCGTCGCCGCCCCTGAACCGGGAGCTGATACAGAACCGCTCAGGGTCGGTCGGACCGACGGCCCGGCTGCGTGAGACGCCGCGAGCGCGTCGGAGTCACCGTGGACGGTCGCGGGCTCGGTACGGTCATACACGACCGGCGAAGGTGGACTCGCTGATTCGGCCTGGATCCCGGGGAAGCCCGCACTGGACATCGCAGCCGAAGCGCGGCTGAACACAACCGGACCTACAGGAGCCTCCGATCCAACGGTCACCGACGGGCGCGGGAGCGAGGGTTGAATCGGCGGCAGCATCGGCACTGGCCCCGACGGTAGGCCGGGGTCTGGGATCAAGAGATCTGCGATGGACGGCGCCGGCATGCGGCGGCTCGGCCGCGACGCGGGCACCCGCGTGGCTGCAGATCCTGTTCCACCACCCACGACTGAGGTCACCTGGCGAGCTGGTGGCCGGAAGGAGACCGTAGCGGCCCGGTGACCCACCATACTCGACACGCCCAACAGGATGAGAATGAGCCCTGCCAGTCCGAATGGTACGGCCGCCGCAACGTGCCGTTTGGCAACGAGGCGGTCGCCCGCCTCGCTTTCGTACTCCGCCCACCAGAACAGAGCGCGCCGGAGCAAACTGCGGCGCCGTCTCCGCTGGAGCGTACGCTCGCTGTCGAGGCGGATCTGCGACCCGGAAAGCTCGGCTAATACGTCCGAGTACACGCCGGGCGCCTCCACGGCAAGGCGGGCGAGGATAACAGGTACAGATCCCTGGGACAAGTCGACGTCTTCGCCGAGAGCGGCTCGAATGCGTTCAGCGGTTGAGGGAAGCAGAGTGACTTCCATGATCGTGAGCGCCCCTCTCGTGAAAAGATGGATTGATATCTAAGCATCAATATATCTCTTGCGGTGACGGTGTCAAGAGGCGAACGTCTGCTCTCTCACGAAACTGAAGACTCATGTCTCCCTCCCGCCTCCGTGACGAACGGCTCTTGCCGGTCGAGGCCCTCCGCTGGACGTGCGATCCGGCCGAGTTGGGCTTCCGCTCGACCGACGAGGTCCCCGAGGATGCGCAGATCATCGGGCAGGACCGCGCCGTGCGCGCGCTCGAGTTCGGCCTGGGGATCGGCCAGCGGGGCTACAACATTTTCGTGAGCGGGCCGCCGGGCACGGGCCGCAGCACGTACGCCTGCGCGGAGGTCGCGCATGCGGCCGAGGGCCGTCCGGTGCCCTTGGACTGGTGCTACGTGCGGAACTTCGCCGCCGCCGGCGAGCCGGTCGCCATCTCCTTCCCAGCCGGCCGGGGGCGGGTCTTCCGGCACGACATGGAAGAGCTCGTCGTCGAGGTCCGGGAAGGGCTGCGCCGGGCGTTTGCGAGCGACGTCTACGAGAAGCAGCGGACCGAAGTCATCAAGCACTACGAGCAGGTGGTGGGCGAGATCTGGCAAGGGCTCGAGCAGCAGGCCCGGAGCCGGGGCCTCTCTCTCCAGCAGACGCCGACGGGCATCGTGACGGTCCCGGTCGACCTCCAGGGACGCCCGATCCCCGAGGAGACGTTCCGGCAGCTGCCGGAGCAAGACCGCACCAATACGAGCACCAAGATCAAGGAATTCGGGGACCTCGTCGCCGAGGCGCTGCGCAAGATGCGCACGCTCGAGCGGGAGGGCCGCGACGCCCTGCGCGACCTCGAGCGGAACGTCGCGCAGTACATGATCGACCAGCCGATCGCGCGGCTCAAGGAGTCGTACGCGCAGTTCCCCAAGGTCGTGGCGTTTCTCGCCGCCACCGAGCAGGACATGCTCGAGCAAGCGGTGGAGATCCGGGCGGACCGGGAAGACGCCGCCAACCAGCCGCGCCCGGAGCTGCCGCTGCCGCGGCGGGATCCGACGTCCCGCTACCAGGTCAACCTGCTCGTGGACCATGCCGAGACCCACGGCGCGCCCGTGATCATCGAAGCGAACCCCACCTTCTACAACCTCGCCGGCAAGGCGGAGTACCGGGCCGAGTTCGGGGCGCTCGTGACGGATCTGATGATGATCAAGCCGGGCGCGCTCCACCGGGCGAACGGGGGCTATCTGATCCTCCAGGCCCGGGACGTGCTCACGAACCCGTTCGCGTACGAGGGGTTGAAGCGGGCGCTGCGCGGCCGGGAGATCCGCATCGAGCCGCTCGGCGACGCGGTGGGCATGCTGCCCACCGCGACGCTCCGGCCCGAGCCGATCCCGCTCGACGTGAAGGTCGTCCTGATCGGGACCCCGGACGTCTACCACCTGCTGTACCAGCTGGACGAGGAGTTCGAGAAGCTGTTCAAGATTCGGGCCGACTTCGACGTCGTGTTGGACCGGACGCCGGAGACGGACCGGGAGTACGCGCGGGGCATCGCCTCGATCGTCCGGAAGAACGCCCTCGGCACCTTCGAGGCGTCGGCCGTCGCCGGGGTGATGGAATACAGCGCCCGGCTCGCCGCGAACCAGGACAAGCTCAGCACGCGGTTCAACGAGGTCGTGGAGATCGTGTTCGAGGCCGCGGCGTGGGCCCGCCGGGAGGGCCGGGATCACGCCACCCGGGACGATGTGCGCCGGGCGATCGAGGAGAAGGCGCTCAGGTCGAACCTCGTGGAGGAGCGGATCCGCGAGATGATCACGAAGGGCCAGATCCTCATCGACACCGACGGCGCGGTCCGGGGCCAGATCAACGGCCTGTCGGTGCTCCAGCTCGGGGATTACATGTTCGGCCAGCCGAGCCGGATCACGGCGCGCGCGTACGTCGGGAGCCGCGGCGTCGTGAACATCGAGCGCGAGATCCAGATGTCGGGCCGGATCCACAGCAAGGGCGTGTTCGTCCTCTCGTCGTTCCTGGGGAGCCGCTTTGCCCAGCAGCGCCCGCTCAGCGTCTCCGTGTCCCTCACCTTCGAGCAGCTGTACTCGGACGTGGACGGGGACAGCGCCAGCTCCACGGAACTGTACGCCCTCCTGAGCGAGCTCGCGGGCCTGCCGATCGACCAGGGGATCGCGACCACGGGCTCAGTGAACCAGCGGGGAGAGATCCAGCCGATCGGCGGCGTGAACGAGAAGATCGAGGGCTTCTACTACGTCTGCAAGGCCAAGGGCCTGACGGGCCGGCAGGGCGTCATCATCCCCTACCAGAACGTGCGCGACCTGATGTTACGGGACGAGGTGGTCGCCGCCGCGCGGGACGGCCGATTCCACGTGTGGGCGGTCCGGCACGTCGACGAAGGCATCGAGATCCTCACCGGCACCGAGGCGGGCGCGCCTGACGACGCGGGGGCCTTTCCCGCGGGATCGGTCAACGGCCGCGTCGCCAGCCACCTCGATGAGCTCGCGCACCGCTACCGCGAGTTCGAAAACGGGGACGGCAGCCGGAAGGACCCGAAGGACGGCCAGGGGACGAGCGCGCCGCCCGCCCTACCGGCGCCCTGACCGGCCGGCCCCCGCGGGCCGGCGGTGGGCCGCCACGCTCCCGGCCGTGCCCCGCGCGCCCCCTTCACGCATCCCCAGGAGCGTCTGGATCCTGCGATGCACGGCCCGCAGGCCTCGCCGCGTCTCGGGCCGGTCCCGCCCGGCGCGGGTCAGATAGTCGTGGAGGATGTTGAGGGTCATGCCGGACGGCATGCGGCCGAGCGTGCGTTTCCCGACGCGGGCGATCGTCTCGAGCTCGACGATCGGCTCTTCGCGCTCGTCGTCGTCGAGATCCTCGCCGGACCGCTGCCGGCGCGCGTGCACCAGTTCATGGACGATCGTGAACCGCTTTTCGGGCTCGGACAGGCTGGCCTCGATCCAGATCTCGTTCCCGTCCTCGCCCATATGCAGGAGGCCGTCAAACGTCGTGTCCGGGCTGAGCGGGGTGTCGGAGAGCTGGCGGGCCAGGGTGCGAAACCGCCGCAGGTATTTTTCACGGATGACGTATCCTCGACGAGGGAGACGCGAGAGGATCGACACTCGAGCACGCCGCTTGCCGGGCATTCTTCCCTCCGAGGTACGTGGGGGATCTTTGACACCCTCCTAAACGAATGGTACTCCGGTGGTGTTCCAGCCATTCTGCGCCGGCCGGGTCATTCGGCCAGATCACTCGTTCGGGGGGCGCGGTTGGGGGCGGACACGTGTTCGCCTCTAGTCTGCCAAATGCGTCTGGGAGGCGCTCCGTCCACATGTGGAAGCGGCACGGGGCCAGAATCTGGCGGTGGTTACCCGGGTGGATGCAGCGGAAGCTCGCGTGGCGCCTGAACGCCCATTTCATCATCGGCGCCGTCGCGATCGTCCGGGACGCCGACGGCCGCGTCCTCCTGGCCCGTCACACCTACAGGCGGCGGGTCCCCTGGGCGCTCCCGGGCGGCTGGGTCCGGCGCGGCGAAGATCCGGCGGAGACGATCGTACGCGAGATCCTGGAAGAGACCGGCCTTCGGGTGGAGGTCATCGGGCCGCTCGCGGTGCAGCAAGAAGGCCCCGCGCACCTCACCGTGATCTACGCGGCCCGGGCGGCCGGGGGCGTGTTCCGGCCGAGCGCGGAAGTCTCGGAGGCACGGTTTGTGAGGCCTGGGGACTGGCCGGCGGGGCTGCGCGGGGATCACCGCGCGTTGATCGAGAGGTTTGGAGTGTGATAAGGTGTTCGAGGAACGCCCCCGTCGTCTAGGTCGGCCTAGGACATCGGCCCTTCAAGCCGGTAACGCGGGTTCGAATCCCGCCGGGGGCACCAGTTGCGCGATGACGTCAGATCCGAAGACAATCCTAGCCCTCCTATTCGGGGGCTGGATCTGGCCACGGCCAGCGCGGTGTGTCTGTTATTCCTTTGTCCCTCCACGCGTTTTTGGGCCAACACGAATGGCGACTTCATTCACCGGCGTCATCGCCTTGCCAGCACGGGCGGCGGCCCGGTGTTCGGCTAGATCGATGAGGTGGATCGCCCGAACGATGTCGTGCGGTCCGACGGTGCGCAACGCCGCGACTTCGCGTTCATAGTAGTTCGCCGCGTCCTTGTATCGTCGTTGGCGCACGGCAAGCCGGGCCAAGGCGTAATAAACCGTCATGAGATCGAGCGCCATTGAGGTCTGCTCACAGTGCTCCGCGGCCTGCTCCAGATATCGCCGAGCCTTTCGGAGATCCCCATCCGCCGTGGCCATCATGCCGAGAATGATTTGGGCTTGCGCCTCTTCGTCTGGCGCGCCCGCCTCACGGCTCTTCGCGATCGCCAAGGTCGCGTACTCACGTGCCTGCGCCATGTCGCCGGCCTCAAAATGACAGCGGGCCATCTCCGTAAGCGTGCGGCATTCCCCCACGGCATCGTGAAGGTTTCGCTTGATCGCAAGACTGGCTGACAAATGCTCAAGCGCCTCGTGGGGCCGGCCCACTGTCATGAGCACCACCCCAAGGTTGTTCCGCACGTACGAGAGCAACCGCAGATCCTCGTACT